>OHVY01000203.1_pt1 | contig 20110 bp, 19 predicted proteins | sample 1579641 | NCBI WGS metagenome assembly OHVY01 (sample SAMEA3882536, study PRJEB24775) | human gut metagenome | biome: human-associated habitat; feature: intestine environment; material: feces | place: Netherlands | collected 2009/2010
CGTTGACTGTGGGTGGTTTGTTTTCTGAGCAGGAGGAATTTTTCTGCAACCTGTTCCGTAGCTGTAATGGCAGTGCCGTACAGCCCTTGGATGGCTGGGATGACCCCTTCGATATGTTCTTTGCCGCTATGGAGGCATTGGAGAAATAAAAAAAGGCATGGCATGATGCTTTTCATGCTGTGCCTTTTTTGTTCTGTTTTTTCAGCTTGCCTTCATTTCCAGCCGCAATCTGTCTGCAATCAATGCAATAAATTCCGAATTGGTAGGCTTGCCCTTATGGTTATTGATGGTGTAGCCGAACAGTGCATCAATCGCATCCACCTTGCCCCGGTTCCATGCAACCTCAATCGCATGGCGAATGGCGCGTTCCACACGGCTGGGCGTGGTGTTGCATTTTTTTGCGATGGAAGGATACAGCTCCTTCGTGATATAATTCAGCACATCCATATCGTTGACACTCATGATGATTGCCTCGCGCATGTAATGATAGCCGCGAATATGTGCCGGCACGCCGATTTCATGCAGAATATTCGTCACCTTTGTTTCTAGGTCGTACACGGCAGTGTTTGCGGTAATGGGGGCAACGGCTTTCAGAAGCGGCTTCTGCTCCTGCATCAGCTGGGCAAATGCCGCCTGGTTCAGGGTCATATCCTCGTCGGCCACCATTTCCAGGGTCAGGTCAATGGGGAAGCCGTAGGTATCGTACAGTTTGAAGGCGTCGGCGCCGGAGAATTCCGTCTCGCCCTTGGCCTTGTGCTCCGCCAGCATGTTGGAGAAAATCGCCATGCCGCCGTCGATGGTGCGGGCGAAGTTCTCCTCCTCGGTACGGATGACCTTGGTGATGTAGCTCTGCTTTTCCTTCAGGTCGGGGTACTGGCCCTCGTTCTCATGGACAACGGTGTCCACCACCTTGTACAGAAACGGCTCGTTGACGCCCAGCAGCTTGCCGTGGCGGGCGGCGCGGCGCAGCAGGCGGCGCAGCACGTAGCCGCGGCCCTCGTTGCTGGGCAGGATACCGTCGCAGATCATAAACGTGGCAGACCGGATGTGATCGGTGATGACCCGCAGGCTCACATCCCGTTTGTAGCTCTCGCCGTAGTGGGCGCCGGTCAGTTCGCTGACCTTGTGGGTGATGTTCATCACCGTGTCCACGTCGAACAGGCTGGCCACGTTCTGGCACACGCAGGCCAGGCGCTCCAGACCCATGCCGGTGTCGATGTTCTTTTGCTTCAGTTCGGTGTAGTTGTTGTGGCCGTCGTTGTCGAACTGAGAGAACACGTTGTTCCATATCTCAATATAGCGGTCGCAGTCGCAGCCCACGGTGCAGCCGGGCTTGCCGCAGCCGTACTCCGGTCCGCGGTCATAGTAGATCTCGGAGCAGGGGCCGCAGGGGCCGGAGCCGTGCTCCCAGAAGTTGTCCTCCTTGCCGAAGCGGAAGATCCTGTCCTCAGGAATGCCGATCTCGTCCCGCCAGATGGCGAAGGCCTCGTCGTCGCTCTCGTACACGGAGGGATACAGCCGGTCGGCCTCCAGCCCCACCCACTCAGGGGAGGTCAGGAACTCCCAACTCCACGCGATGGCCTCGTGCTTGAAGTAATCGCCAAAGGAGAAGTTGCCCAGCATCTCAAAATAGGTGCCGTGGCGGGCGGTCTTGCCCACATTGTCGATGTCACCGGTGCGGATGCACTTCTGACAGGTGCAGACGCGGCGGCAAGGCGGCTCCTCCTCGCCCTTGAACCACGGCTTCATGGGCGTCATGCCGGCGTTGATCAGCAGAATGGATTTGTCGTTCTGGGGCACCAGCGAAAAGCTGGGCAGCCGCAGGTGGCCCTTGGTTTCAAAGAACTTCAGGAACATCTCCCGCAGTTCGTTCAGGCCGTGATAGGGATGGCTCATAGTCGTTGTCTCCTTTACAATGTATACTAAAATTCTTTTTCGCTCTCGTTCCATTGGCGGGTCATATCCGCCAGTTCTTTCTCCAGGTTCAGGAAGAACCTGGAGATATGCAGCCCGTCCGCCAGCGCGTGGTTGACGAACAGCGACACCGGCAGCGTCGTCCGCCCATTGACGGTGACGTACTTTCCCCAACTGATCCGGGGATTGCTGTCGTCCGGGCTCACCGCCGGGTGCTGCAGCTGCGAGTAGTGCATCCACTGCACGCTGGAGACAAAGAAGAAGCTCCGCACGTCGCCGTCCTCGGTGAGCGTGCCCCGCTCCAGCACCTCCCGCTGCCGCCGCTGTCCCTGCGCCACAAACTCGTCGTAGGACAGCGCGCCCTCCACGTTGCAGTAGACGTACACGCCGTCGCTTTTCATGGCGGTGTAGGACGGCGCGCACCAGTCGTACTCCGCCACCCGCCCGTCCGGCAGGATACGCCGCCGGAGCTGGGGCACCGCGTTGGCCGCCCGCACCACCGCATACAGCATGCTCAGGAAAAACGGTCTGCCGCCACGCGCGGCCATCATGTCGGTGATGTCCATCTCTACCGTCAGCCCGGCAAAGGGGAACGTCATCCCCCGGAAGTAGGCAAACTGCCCGCTGCGGGGATCCTCCTCCATATTGATAATGGTATAGTGCATCTCCCACCTCCTGCAACGAAAAACGCCCCTGTTTGCCATAGCAAACAGGGGCGAAAATCACTTCCGCGGTACCACCCTGATTTGGCGGCGAGCCGCCCTCTCAGCGCCCTGTAACGGGAGCATCCCGTGCCATTCATCACGGCAGGCTCAAAAGCGGCTGTCACCGTGCCGATCCCAACGGGCTTGCACTGTCCCCGTCTCGCTCCGGGCGGCCTCCGGTAACTCTTCTCTCTCATCGCCATTATGGAATATAGCGTTATTTTACCACAATGTTCCCCATTGTCAACACGAAATTTCTCTTTTTGTGAGATATTCCCCCTTGTCTTTCCGCACTGCTGTGTTATACTGGAAACCGTCATTTTTACAGAAAGAGGGACCTCCCGTGCAAAAGCTCTCCCGCAACGACCATATCGACCTGTACCGCCACCTATCCTTCTGTGCCGTGGGCGGCTTCTTCGGCTGCTACGCTGTTCTTATCCACAGCGGCGTCATGGGCAACGCCCAGACGGTGAACCTGATCGAGCTGCTGCTGGATGCCCTGCGGGGCGATCTGCACGCCGTGCTCCTGCACCTGGGCGCGCTGGTGCTGTACGTGCTGGGCACTATGCTGACGGTGCTGCTGCCCCACTGGTGGGGCTGGGATATGCACTATGTATCGCCTGTTATCACCGCCGCAGCCGCCGTGGCCGTAGCCTTCCTGCCGGAAACGCTGAACGTTGTGGTGGCTCTGTATCCCATCTTCTTTGCCATGAGCATCCAGTGGAGCAGCTTCGGCGGCGCCCGCGGCTTTTACAGCTCCACCATCTTCTCCACCAACAACACCAAGCAGACTTCTCTGGCCCTGGCCAACTACCTGTGTGACCATGACCGCGCCCACCTGCGGAAACTGAAGGTCTTTGCCCTCACGCTGCTGTGCTTCCATATCGGCGCGGCAGCGGCCTACTTCGCCGTGACGTGGTGGTATATCCGCGGCGCGCTGGCCGTGCTGCCCCTTATCGCCTGGGCCTTCTTCCTTGCCGTGTGCGAACGCAGGCATGAAGCCCTGGCCGAGGAACCGGAGACCATCCCCGACAGCAGCGCCCACCCCACCAGCAACGCATAAAAATTGTCCCCCGGCGGAGCCGGGGGGCAATTTTTATGTACTTATTTCCCACTCAGCGCCACCGCGTGGCGGATGAAGCTCATGGGCGGCACCGGACAGGGCAGCTGCATGGTGAACACCATCTGGGGCGTCTTCGGCTCCGCCAGGCCATTGCCCTCGCTGTCGCGCATCACCGGCACGGTGATCGTAAAGGGCTTCGTATCCGGCCCCACCACCTCCACGATGTCGCCGGCGGCAAATTTGTTCCGCAGGTTCAGGGTGGCCAGCCCATTTTCATCACAGTTTGTCACCACGGCGCAGATCTGCCAGTCCCGCAGATACCGGGCGCTCTCATAATACTGCCCCGGCTGGCCGTAGAAAAAACCTGTGGCGTAGTGCCGGTGGCTGATGTGCTCCACCTCATCCCGCCACACCGGGTCAAGCGGGCGTCCTGCGGCCACGTCGTCCAAACAGTGCCGGTACGCGCCGGTAACGATGGCCGCGTAGTAAGCGGACTTAGCCCGACCCTCGATCTTCAGGCAGTCCACCCCGGCGGCCATCAGGTCGTCCAGGTGGTCGATCATGCACATATCCCGGCTGTTCATAATGTATGTGCCCTTTTCGTCTTCGAACACCGGGAAATACTCCCCAGGCCGTTTCTCTTCCATCAGCGCATACTGGTAGCGGCAGGGCTGGGCACATTCGCCCCGGTTGCTGTCCCGTCCGGTCATATAGTTGCTCAGCAGGCAGCGCCCGGAGTAGCTGACACACATAGCCCCGTGGCAGAAGGCCTCCAGTTCCAGCTCCGGGGATACCCTGGCCCGAATGGCGGCGATCTCCTCCAGGCTCAGTTCCCGGGCCAGTACCACGCGGCTGGCACCCAGATCGTACCAGGCCTGGGCGCAGACGTGATTGGCGATAGACTGCTGGGTGCTGATGTGCCGCTGGCAGTGTGGCGCGTACTTCCCCGCCAGGGTGAACGCGCCAAGGTCCGCCAGAATCAAGGCGTCCACCCCCGCCGCGTCCAGCTTTTCCAGATGGGCGGGCAGGGCCTCCGCCTCATTCCAGCGGGGCATGGTGTTCACCGTGGCGTGTACCTTTACACCGTGGTCGTGGGCGAACTGCACCGCGCGGGGCAGCTGCTCGTCGTCAAAGTTTCCGGCAAAGGATCGCATCCCAAAGGACGTACCGGCCAGATACACCGCGTCCGCGCCGTACAGAACCGCCATCTGCAGCTTTTCCCAGTCCCCGGCCGGGGACAGCAGCTCCGGCTTTTTCATCTTCATCATCAGGAGTAGATAGGCTGATATTCACCGCTGTTAATGAACTTCAGGTGCTCGTTATAGTCGGTAAAGAAGTGGCTTTTGCCGTCCTTGCCCAGGGCGAAGAAGTAATAATCGGTGTCCGCCGGGTAGATGGCCGCCTCAATGGCGGACAGGCCGGGATTGCAGATGGGTCCCGGAGTCAGGCCGGGGTTGATATAGGTGTTGTAGGGACTGTCGATCTCTGTATCGAAGGTCTTGACCCCGTCATGCTTCATGATATAGTTGATGGTAGAGCACAGCTGCAGCGCTCTTCCGCCCTTCTCACTGCTCGGGTTCTCCAGACGGTTGTGGATGACGGAGCTGATGTTCTTGCGCTCGGTGTCGTCGCCGATGGACTCCTTCTCGATCAGGGATGCCATGGTGATGATCTCCTGCAGGGAGTACGGAGACGCCTTGATGTCCGCCAGCATCTGCTGGCTGATGCTGTTTTTGAAGTACACCAGCATCGTCTCCACCGTATACACCGCGGACCGGTTCTTGTCGAATTCATAGGTGCTGGGGAACAGGAAGCCCTCCATGCGATCGATGCTGCCCAGCTTGTCGTCATCCAGGAAATCGTAGTCCTCATACGCAAAGTTGGCGCAGGCATCCTCCAGATCCTCCTTGGTGGCCACGCCCTTCTCCGCCAGCAGATCGATGATCTCCCGGACGGTGTAGCCCTCGGGGATGGTGACCTTGATCAGGCCCTGGGCCTCCTTGGCGTCCGTCTCCCAGTCGTGCATATTGGTAATCAGGGCGCGGAAGTCCATATCACTGTTCAGCTTGTAGGTCCCCGGCTCCACGTAGCGGTTGTAGTGCAGGAACGTGCCGGCAATATTGAACACCAGTCGGGAATTCACCAGCCCCGCGTCGTGCAGCTTCTTGGCCACATCTCCCCGGCTGTCACCCTCCTCTACGGTGATCTCCACCTCGGTATAGGGCTTGTTCAGCGAACACACGTCGTTGACCAGCAGCCAACCGATGCCCGCCAGCAGGCAGGATACCAGCACTACACAGGCCAGATAGATGATGGTCCGGTTGCGCTTGGCCTGACGGCGGCGGTCACTGTGGCGGCGCTGCTCGGAGGACGCCTGCCGGCGGACCTCCTCGGCGTCCCACTTCGCCGTGGCGTATTCGTTTCGTTCTTCACGGTTTCCCATAAGTCTTTGCTCCTTTCCCAGCGTCAGCCGATAAGATCGGCCACGCAGGTCATCACTTCGTTGTGTATGTCGTCTATCAGGCGAGGCGCGCCCGCCCGGGCGCAGTCAATGCGCGTCCAGCCGCAGCGTGCCACCACATGGGCGGCGTTTTCCCGGCAGCGGCGCAGGTATTCCTCGTCCTTCTCGTGGATGTCAGCAGTGGTGTGGGTGGCGGCCTCCCGCAGGCGCATCATCTGTTCCGTGGCCTCTGTGGGCATATCCAGATACAGCACCCGTGTGGGCTCCGGCAGCCCCAACAGCCGGTACTCGAAGTCAAACAGCCAGTCGAGAAAACCGTCCCGCTGCTCCGGCGGCAGCTTACCGGTCTGGTGAACGGCGTTGCTGGTGGTGTATCGATCCGCAATGACCAGTCCGCCCTGCTCATAGTACGCGCCCCAGTCCTGTTTGTAGGAGGCATAGCGATCCACAGAGTAGAACACTGACGCGGCATAGGCATTCACGTCGCCGGGCTTGTCCCCGAAGGCACCGCCCAGATACAGGCGGATCAACGCAGAGGACTCCTCCTGATACCGGGGGAACTCCAGCTTGCGGAAAGGGATACCGCGGCGCGTCAGTTCCGCGCACAGCAGCCGGGACTGGGTAGCCTTGCCGGACCCGTCCGTCCCCTCGAACACGATGAGTTTTCCCTGCACAGCGCTCGCCTCCTTTGGACACACTGACCCATAATACAGAGTATTGTACCACAGTTTTCCCCATTTGTAAACCATTCAAACGGGCCCGTCCCCTGCAAAAGGGCCGCCCCCTCCGGGACGGCCCCTGATACGCTATTGCACGGCGGCCTTTTTCTTCTGCTTCTCCTCATAGACGGTGTTCAGCACATACAGGATAACACCCGTCCAGATAAACAGGAAGCTTACAAGCTTCTCGCGGGTAAGGGCCTCGCCCATGATGGCACCGCAAATAATAGACAGAGACGGGCTGATATACTGGCAGATGCCCGTGGTCATCAGCGGCAGATGCCTAACGCCGATGGAGTAAAACACCATGGGCAGCCCGGTGATCACACCGCCGCCGATCATCAGCAGTTGCTTGACGACCGTCATGCTGCCCATACCATTGTCCCCCATACGGAAAAACAGGATGAACAGCAGCGCCACCGGCACCATCATCAGGATCTCTGACGTGGTAGACACGATGGAATCGATGGTCAAGCTCTTCTTGATGGCGGCATAGATGGAAAACATCAGCGCCAGGGCGATGGTCACATAGGGAACGCCGCCGAAGCCGGAGGTGCTGAACACGATGCCGACCACCACGATGGCAATGATCACAAAGTGCCGCCAATTCATCTTCTCGCGGAAGATAACGGCCCCCAAGGCAAATACCACCAACGGCTGGATGTAGTAGCCCAGGCTGCATTCCAGCACGCGGCCGTTCTGCACCGCCCACAGGTACACCAGCCAGTCGCCGAACAGCAGCACCGATGCAGGCATCTCCCGCTTGAGCACCTGCTTGTCCTTGAATACGGCCCACAGCTGCGGCAGCTTTCCCTGCACCTTCAGAATACACAGGCAGGCCACCGCTGCCCAGATAATGCGGCAGGCCATGATGAAAAACGTGTCGATCTCGCCGCACACATTGGTGCACATATACCAGTACAGCGGCTGGAAACCCCAGATGAAAAAGCACACCGACATAGCCCCCAGGCCCTTGCGGTAGTTGACCGTTTGCATACGTTTCCCCTCACTTTCCTACAGAAATCGGGTAGTTTCCCCATTTACAGCGTCCAATAACCATGATATGATAACACCTGCAACGCGGAATAGCAAGCCATATTTCCCCGGAAAAGGAGGTTTCTCATGTTGCTGTTTGACATGGACGGAACGCTGATCGACTCCAACGGCATCTGGAAGGACGTGGACACGCGTTTCTTGGAGAAGCGAGGTCTGCCCTATACGCAGGAATACTATGAGGGCGTGGCCCACACCATCTTCCCGCTGGCGGCCAAATTCACAAAGGAATTCTGCCATCTGCCGGAGAGCGAAGCCGCCATCATGGCCGAGTGGATGGAGATGGCCGGCGACATTTACGCCACGGACGTAACGGAAAAGCCCGGTGTCCGCGCCTATCTGGAGCAGATGAAGAACCGCGGCGAGCGTATGGCTGTGGTCACCAGCGCGGTCCCTGTTCATTGCCGTGCGGCGCTGACCCACCTGGGCCTGCTGCCCTATTTCGAGCGTATTTTCTTCGCCCAGGAGCTGGGCACCGAGAAAAAGTACCCCGCCCTCTGGGAGAAAGTCGCCGCCGCACTGGGCGTCTCCCCCGCAGACTGCACCCTGTTCGACGACTCCGTGGAGGCCATCCGCGGCGCCAAGGCCGCCGGGATGCACACCGTGGGCGTGGCAGACCCCTACTTTGCCTCCACCGCTGACGAAATGGCCCGCACCTGTGACCGTTACATCTCCAGCTTCGGCGAACTGCTTTATCCTTGACTTTTGTCGAACGATTTACTATAATTAGGATTACGGCGCCCCATGCGCCGCTTATTATGCGCGGCTGCCCGCAGGCAGGACCGCTTGAAGGAGTTTTGTATCATGCCTGTTTATCCCATGGACATCGCTGGGCTCCACCGGGAGCTGCCTATCTGTAAGGTCACGGACGACCTGTACATCGGCGCCTTCATCTGCTTTGGCGACGCGGAGCTGACCGTAGCCTGCGCCCGTGATATGCTGGCCATGCTGGAGGCAGACAGCTACGACTATCTGTTCACCGCCGAGGCTAAGTCCATCCCCCTGATCCACGAGATGGCCCGTCAAAGCGGTGCGAAAAAGTACTTCATCGCCCGCAAGGGCCCCAAGGCGTATATGCCCGATCCCCTGCACGTGGAGGATAAGTCCATCACCACCGCCGGGGTGCAGAAGCTGTATCTGGGCCGTGACGACGCCGACCTGATCCGCGGCAAGCGCATCGTTCTCATGGATGACGTGATCTCCACCGGCGGCTCCCTCCACGCCATGGAGGAGCTGGTGAAGATGGCCGGCGGTACCGTAGTGGACCGCATCGCCGTGCTGGCCGAGGGCGGTGCGGCGGACCGCAAGGACATCAAGTACCTGGGTGTCCTTCCGGTATTCAACGCCGACGGAAGCATCAAGTAAAGAGAAGCGCCTGCGGGCGCTTCTTTTTTTGTTCTCATTAGCAAAACCGCATGACCGCCGCCATCTGCCGCACATTTTTTATAGCGTGCGGGGATAGACTTTTATGATAAGTTATGGTAATATGTAGAATTAATAAAACTAATGCTTTGAGTGGGAGAAAGGAGCAGTTCCATTATGGCAGTAAAAGAGAGCTATGCCGGCAAGATCAACCGGAAGCTGACGAAAAAGCTGCGGGTCATCGCCGTGGCCGCCGGCCGTGAAAAGGCCGACCTGGTGCTGAAAAACGCCACCTATGTCAACGTATTCTCCAACGAGCTGTGTCACGGCGACATCGCCGTGGCCGAGGGCCTGATCGTGGGCATGGGTGAATACAGCGGCAATACAGAGGTAGATATGGGCGGTAAGATCGTCCTCCCCGGCTTTGTGGACGCCCACATTCATCTGGAGAGTTCCCTGGTCAGTCCCACGGAGTTTGCCAAGGCGGTGCTGCCCCATGGCACCACCACCGTCATCACCGACCCCCACGAGATCGCCAACGTCATGGGCACCGATGGCATCGAGTATATGCTCCAGGCCACCGAGGGCCTGCCCGTGGACGTGCGCTTTATGCTGCCCTCCTGCGTGCCGGCCACGCCGCTGGACGAGTCCGGCGCCAACCTGGACTACCGGGCTATCGACAGCTTCTATGACCATCCCCGCGTACAGGGTCTGGCCGAGATGATGAACTTCGTGGGCACCATCAACGGCGATCCCCAGGTGGTGGAGAAGATCGTGGCCAGCCAGGCCCATCACAAGAAGATCGACGGCCACGCCCCCGACCTGGTGGGCAACGACCTGAACGCCTACATCGCCGCCGGCGTGTACTCCGACCACGAGTGCCACGACCTGAACGACGCCATCGCAAAGCTCCAACGCGGCCAGTTCATTATGATCCGCGAGGGCACCGCAGCCCGCAATCTGGAAGCGCTGGTCCCCCTGCTGTGCGATAAGTATGTGGAACGCTGTATGTTCTGCACCGATGATAAGCACCCCAACGACCTGCTGGAAAAGGGTCACATCGACTACATCGTCAAAAAGGCCATCTCCCTGGGTGCCGACCCCATCACCGCCATCAAGGCCGCCTGCCACAACGCTGCCCGCTACTTCCTGCTGAACAACCGCGGCGCCATTGCACCCGGCTATCTGGCGGACTTCGTCATCATCGACGACTTTGACCACTTTAACATCGAAAAGGTCTACAAGCGCGGCGTACTGATGGTAGACCATGGCGTGGTGGCGGACTTCCCCGTCCCGGAGATCGACCCCTATCTGGTCAACCGCGCCCATGACACCTTCCACGTGGCCCCGCTGACCGCCGCCGATTTCACCGACAGCCGTCCCCACGCGGTCATTGGCATGGTCAACGGCGAGATCACCACCACCGACGGCGGCTACACCGACCGTATCGATGTGGACTATGACATTCTGAAGATCGCCGTCATCGAGCGTCATAAGAACACCCACCACATCGGTCTGGGCTACATCAAGGGCTACGGCCTGCAAAAGGGCGCCGTGGCCACCAGCATCAGCCACGACAGCCACAACATCATCGTAGTGGGTACCAATGAGGAGGACATGGCCTTCGCCGCCAACCGCATCGTACAGCAGCACGGCGGTATCACCGTGGTGGAGAACGGTCAGGTAAAGGGCGAGCTGCTGCTGGCCATCGCCGGCATCATGTCTGACGACACGCTGGTGAACGTGAACCGCGACCTGGAGAACGCAAAAAAGGCCGCCTACGACCTGGGCGTGTCCACCGGTATCGACCCGTTTATGACCCTGAGCTTCATGGCCCTGCCGGTGATCCCCAGCCTGCGCATCACCACCCGCGGCGTGTTCGACGTCACCACCCAGCGCTACGTCTGATACCTGCTCCCCGCTTCGCCGGGACCTATATCCGCAAAAAAAGAAAGCCCTCGCGGGCTTTCTTTTTTGCTCACAGCTTCAGTTCACAATCCAGGCTCATCACCGCGCTGCCGCCGATACGGACCGTCACGGCGCCGTCCTTTTCATACAGAAGGCTGCGTATCTCGCTGGGCCGACTCATGTGCTCGCCCTGCAAAAACACATTCTCTTGCTCCGGCTTCACATCGCCTCGCAGGTAGAGATAATACGTCAGTGCACCGTTGCTGGTCCCGGTGGCACACTCCTCCGGGATGTCGTACAGGGGCGCGTAGTTGCTGCACCAGGCCGTCACGCCGTCCCGCCCCGGGCAGAACATATGCACGCCGGTCACATCGTACTTCCGTGACAGCTCCGTGACCACCGGTGCGTTCTGCACTGCCCGCATGAGCGTCTCATGGTCCCGGACGGGCATCATAATGTCCGCCAGGCCGGTGGACACCATCCGTGGAATATATCCCTCCGGGCAGTCCGCCTCCGTCAGGCCATAGGCGGTGTACAGCGCGGCGCGCTCCGCTGCCGGGATGTCACCGATCAGCTGCGGCGGCGCCATATCCATCCAGACAGTACCGCCCCTGACGGTGATGTTCAGTTCCCCGGCCTTTGTGTGGGCAATATGGTCTCCGTCGCCGATCTTCTCCAACTGCCGCAGCAGGGCAAAGGAGGCCACGGTAGCGTGGCCGCACAGGTCCACCTCCCCGGCGGGGGTGAAATAGCGCAGGGATACGGAGCCGTCCGGCTCCATATGTATAAAGGCCGTCTCCGAGTGCTTCATCTCCGCAGCGATCTGCCGCATGGTCTCATCAGACAGCTCCCGGTCCGGCAGTGCCACGCCCGCCTGGTTGCCGCCGAAGATCCGATTGGCAAAGGCGTCCATCACATAGAGCTTCATAGGGTATACCTCCCAGTTTTTCTTGTGGTTTTCATTATATACTCTCTTGCTCTTAACGGCAAGTATATTTGACTTCCGATGTATTTTTCGTTAGAATAGAATTGCAGCAGGTGTCTGTGTGAACGCCCGCCGCTAAAAGCGAAGAAAGGAACTTCATCGAAAATGCTCAATGAGCGAAGTCTGTTATCACAATTTCTGCATTTCGTAGCCGCTACGGTGGCATCCCTCATGGTTTTCAGCCTGTACTCCATCGTGGACGGGCTGATGGTATCCAAGGGTGTGAACGAATACGCCATGGCCTCGGTAAATCTGGCGGTGCCCTTCACCAACGTGCTGTTCTCCATCGGCGTCATCTTCGCCGTCGGTACCAGCACCATCATCGCCATCTATCTGGGACAAAACCAAGGCGAGAAGGCCAATAGCCTGTTCTCTCAGAACATCGTGCTGCTGACGTGCGTCGGCCTGACCATCACCGTCCTCGTTTTCGTATTTCTGGAGCCGTTCGCCGTGCTGCTGGGCGCAAAGGGCGTAACGTATCAATATACCATCGATTATCTCCGGGGCCTGGCCCCTTTCGCGCTGTGCTTCATCATCTCCTATAACATGGAGGTGCTGATCAAGACCGACGGCTATCCCCGTCTGGCAATTCTGACGGTCATCACCGGCTGTCTGGCCAACTGCGTGCTGGACTATATCGCCATCTTTGTGCTGAATCTGGGCGTATGGGGCGCGGCCTTCGCCACAGGTCTTTCCCAGCTTCTGACGTGCATCATCTATCTGCGCCACTTCCTGGGCGGACACAACACCTTCCACTTTGTGAAGTTCAGGATGGACTGGGGCATCTACAAGCGGCTGATCCCGCTGGGCTTTGCCGACGGCGTAACGGAGCTGTGCAACGGCGTGATGATTTTCCTGTTCAACCGGGTAATCCTGCGCTGTCTGGGTGATGACGCTCTGGTGAGCTACACCATCATCGCCTACGTGAACACGCTGATCGTCAACACCATGCTGGGCATCTCGCAGGGCAGTCAGCCGCTGGTCAGCTATCACTACGGCAAGGAGGACGCGGCGGGCTACAAGAAGCTGCTGCGGTATGGCTTTACAGCGGTGGGCATCATGACGGCGGTGATCTTCGCCGGGGTGATGCTGTTCGCGCCGCAGATCGCCGGCATATTCGTGGACGCGGATAAGCCGTGGCTGGCGGCGGACACCGCGGGCGCGCTGCGGCGGTACGGTCTGTGCTATCTGCTGCTGGGCGGCAACATCCTCATGGGCGGCTTCCTGACGGCGGTGGAGCAGCCCAAGGCGGCCATCAGTATCTCCGTGGGGCGGGGTCTGGCGTTTCAGGCCGGTGCGCTGCTGCTGTTGGCGGCAGCCGTGGGCGGCACGGGCATTTGGTTTGCGCCGGTGATCTCCGAGGCGCTGTGCGCGGTAATGGCCGTGTGGTTCCTCCGGCGGCATAACCAACATAAAAAGTATCCCGCGGCACAGCCGCGGGATACTTTTTTGCTCTCTTTAAGGCGCCTTACGCCTGCGCGGCCTTTTCCGCCATCATCTGCCGCACTACCTCGTCGATACGGCGGGCAACGCGGCAGAAATCCTCCGCCGTATAGCCCTTGGTGGTCATGGCGGCGGTGCCGATGCGGACGCCGCTGGTCTGGAACGGCGAGCGTTTGTCCCCGGGGACGCAGTTCTTATTCAGCGTAATACCGCAGCGGTCCAATTCCTCCTGTACCTCACGTCCGGTAAGTCCGGTATCCGTCAGATCCAGCAAAAACAGATGGTTGTCCGTGCCGCCGGTAACGACCTTGTAGCCCATGGCCATGAACTCCGCCGCCATCGCCCTGCAGTTGACCACCACACGGTGGATATACGCTCGGTATTCCGGGGTCAGCGCCTCCTCCGCAGCCACCGCCTTGCCGGCGATCACGTGCTGCAAAGGGCCGCCCTGCATACCGGGAAATACGGCGCTGTCCACCTTTTTCGCCAGCTCCGGGCGGCAGAAGATCAGTCCGCCCCGCGGGCCGCGCAGCGTCTTGTGCGTCGTGGTCGTGACCACATCTGCCAGTCCAAAGGGGCTGGGGTGCTCCCCCGCCGCCACCAGCCCGGCAATGTGAGCGATGTCCGCCATGAAATACGCCCCCGCCGCCTGCGCCGCCTGGGCAAAACGTGCAAAGTCGATGGTCCGGCTGTAGGCCGACGCTCCTGCGATGATCAGCCGCGGCTTCAACTCCCGCGCAAGCCTCTCCATACCGTCATAGTCGATCAGGCCGTTTTCGTCCACGTCGTAGGCCGCTATGTCATACAGCCTGCCGGAGGCATTTACCGGCAGTCCGTGGGACAGGTGCCCACCGTTGGCCAGACTCATGGACAGGATCCGGTCTCCCGGCTGCAGCAGCGCCATATACGCCGCCAGATTGGCGGAGGTACCGCTGTGAGGCTGCACATTCACGTGGTAGTCAGTGTGAAATACCTCCCTCCACTTGGCGATGCAGTACGTCTCCAGCTCGTCCACCACCAGGCAGCCGCCGTAGTAGCGCCCCTGATTCCCCATCTCCCGGTGGGCGGGATACCCCTCGGAATACTTATTGGTCAGGCAGCTGCCCACGGCGCGGCATACCGCCTCGCTGGTGAAATTCTCGCTGGCGATCAGTTCCACCGTTGTTTCCTGCCGCCGCTGCTCCATGGCAATATAGTCGAAAACCTTGGATGTCACGCCCATCTCTCCCCACGTATTGTATTATTTTATCAACAATTATACCACATATTGTGCCCCATGCAAGCCCCAATAGTCAAATAACCAAAATACACGAAATCACATACCAGTCCTGTATGTTTTTTGTAAAAAACGCAGAAAGGTGAAAAAAGGGTTGACAACGGCGCGTTAAGGGCGTATTATGCCACCATTCCGACAGGGAAAATCACAGCGAGGAGGAAAGCCGACATGAAGCGTAACGTCACCATGATGATGTGCGAGATGTGCATGGGTATGATGTCCATGTGCATGTTTCGTCGCGCCGAAAGGGTCATCAGCTTTCCGAAAACTGTTTGACGGCTTGAAAAAAAGCCGATGTGTAAGCAGACAGCGGAGGGTCAGTGATGACCAGCCGCTGTTTTTGTTTTGTTTATGTACCGCCGTTCCGGCCGGGCGGCGGTGCTGAGATAAAATCGTAACCAACCAAGTTTAATCATTTCAAAGGAGACTGCGAACATGAAACACAACACTTTGACTAAGATCATCACCCTGGCCCTGGCCGTTGTCTTGGCCCTGAGCCTTGCTGCCTGCGGCAGCAAGACCGACGACAACAGCGGCGACGCTACTGCCACCACCATCAAGATCGGCGTACCCAACGACACCACCAACGAAGCCCGCGCCCTGCTGCTGCTGCAGGAGAACGGCATCATCAAGCTGAAGGACGGCGTGGGCATCACCGCCACCAAGAACGACATCGTGGATAATCCGTACAATGTGGAGATCGTGGAGGCCGAGGCCGCCCAGCTGCCCAACCTGCTGCCTGACGTGGACTACGCCGTCATCAACAGCAACTACGCCATCAACGCCGGGCTGAACCCCGTGAATGACTCCCTGCTGATCGAGGGCAGCGCCTCCGCCTACGCCAACATTCTGGCCGTCAAGGAGGGCAACGAGACCTCCCCCAAGGCCCTGGCTCTGAAGGCCGCTCTGGAGAGCAAGCAGGTGGCCGACTTCATCGCTGAGAAGTACGCCGGCTCCGTGGTCTCCGTGGTGGAGAACCCCACTGACGGCTATGACGCTTCCGTGGACTATGACGCGCTGAAGGGCGAGACCATCACCGTGGCTGCTTCCCCCACGCCCCACGCCGAGATTCTGGAGGTCGCTAAGGAGATCCTGGCCGCCAAGGACATCACCCTGGACATTCAGGTCTACAACGACTATGTGGTTCCCAACACTGTGGTGGACGACGGCACCGTGGACGCCAACTACTTCCAGCACCTGCCCTATCTGGAGGACTTCAACGCCCAGAACGGCACCCACATCGCCTCCATCGCCGCCATCCACGTGGAGCCCATGGGTCTGTACGGCGGCAAGCAGACCACGCTGGACGCGCTGAGCACCTCCGCCCAGTAACATAAAACAACAGGATTTTACCCTCCTCTCCCCTCGCGTGTTCCCCGCCCTGCACAGGGCGGGGAACACCGCGGAAACAGGACAATGCGAAACGCCCGGTTTCTTTTCCGGAGCTCCCGCCAGGGCGCGGGGGATGCAGAAAGGAAACAGCGCGAATTAAACAGAAACGAGGAACGCCGTCGTGATAGAACTGAAACACGTAAGCAAGACATACGACTCCGGTGCCAACGGAGGCGTGGACGCATTGAAGGATGTGTCCCTGACCATTGAGGATGGAGACATCTACGGCATTATCGGTATGTCCGGCGCGGGCAAGAGCACGCTGGTGCGCTGCATCAACCTGCTGGAGCACCCCACAAAAGGCGAGATCATCGTGGACGGCCAGCGGCTGGACACCATGACCCCCGCCCAGCTGCGCGCCGCCCGTCGGAACATCACTATGATCTTCCAGCACTTCAACCTGCTCATGCAGCGCACCTGCCTGCGTAACGTCTGCTTCCCCATGGAGATCTCCGGTGTAAAGCGGGCCGATGCGGAAAAGCGCGGGCGTGAGCTGCTGGAACTGGTGGGCCTGCCTGACAAGGCGGATGCCTATCCGGCCCAGCTGTCCGGCGGCCAGCAGCAGCGCGTGGCCATTGCCCGTGCCCTGGCCACCGACCCCAAGGTGCTGCTGTGCGACGAGGCCACCAGCGCCCTGGACCCCAAGACCACCCGACAGATACTGGAGCTGATCCGGGACATCAATCAAAAGCTGAACATCACCGTGGTCATCATCACCCATCAGATGAGCGTGGTGAAGGAGGTCTGCTCCCACGTGGCTATCCTGGACGACGGCTGTGTGGCCGAATCTGGCATGGTGGGCACGGTGTTCGCCGCGCCAAAGTCCGAGGCCGGACGGCGGCTGGTGTTCCCCGGCGGCGCGGACGCGCAGGTATACAACCCCCAGGACGAAAAGCTGGTGCGGCTGGTGTTCAAGGACAGCAAGACCACCAGTATTCCCCTCATTGCCCGGCTGGCGGCAGAGGAGGGCGTCTTCTGCAACGTGATCTCCGCCAGCACGCAGAAGCTGTCCGAAACGGTATACGGCAGCATGATGCTGGGCATCCCCAGCGCACAGTACGATAAGGCCGTGGCCTTTATCCACAATGTGGCCAATGTTCAGGTCGAGGAGGTGGACCACCATGTACAGTAATCTGTTCTCCGCCCAGTCCGTACAGGATCTGATGAGTGTGCTGCCCTCCCTGCCCTTTGCCATCTGGGAGACGTTTTACGTCACCGTGGTCAGCACGGCGCTGTCGCTGGTGCTTGGCCTGCCCCTGGGCGTGCTGCTGGTGGCCGGCGAGAAAAACGGCGTCCTGCCCCTGCCCCGCTGGCTCATGCAGGTCATCAACGTCATCATCAACCTGCTGCGCTCCATCCCCTTCCTGATCCTGATGATCATGGTCTTTCCGCTCTCGCGTCTCATCATCGGCACGACCGTCGGCACCAGGGCGACCATCGTTCCGCTCGTCATCGCGGCCTTTCCGTTCGTCGCGCGTCTCGTCGAGAGCAGCCTGCGTGAGCTGGACCCCAACATCATCGAGGCCGCGCAGAGCATGGGCGCGACGCCCATGCAGATCATCTGCAAGGTGATGATCCCCGAGAGCGTTCCCTCCCTGATCCAGAATGTCACCATCGCGCTGACCACCATTCTGGGCTACTCCGCCATGAGCGGCATCATCGGCGGCGGCGGCCTGGGCAAGATCGCCATCGACTACGGCTACTATCGCTATAAGTACCTGGTAATGCTGGTGGCGGTGGTCATTCTGATCCTGTTGGTGCAGCTGTTTCAAAGCGTGGGCACCTGGCTCAGCAAGCGGTGCGACAAGCGTTTGAAGCACTGATCCCGTCTTCTGTTCCCTTCGGCTTTCGCCGGAGGGAATATTTTTTCCGCCGCCCCATTTTTCACCTTGACATTTCTCCCGAAATCGTGTATGATATTCGATGTTGTAAAGGCATATAACTTTACAGAAGGAGGCCACACCGTGAAAAACCAGACATACCGCATGACCATGCTGTTCGATTTTTACGGCGATATCCTGACCCCACGGCAGCGTGAGCTGTTCGACCTGTATTATAATGAGGACCTGTCCCTGGCAGAGATCGCGGAGAACTGCGGCATTTCCCGGCAGGGCGTACGGGACGTGATCGTTCGCGCGGAGAACGCTATGACCGAGCTGGAGGACAAGACCGGCCTGGTCCGCCGCTTTTTGCAGATGCAGCAGCACGTGGACCGTATCATCACCGCTGCCGGAGACATTAAAACCATCAACTATCGGCAGTACGAAAATCCCCGGTTAGAGGAATTGGCGGAGACGATCTTGGACGCTGCCGCCGCCCTGAAGGAGTAACGACCCATGGCATTTGAGGGACTTAGCGAAAAACTGAACGGCGTATTCAAGCGCCTGCGCGGTAAGGGCCGCCTTACCGAAGCCGATGTCCGCGAGGGTATGCGCGAGGTGCGTCTGGCCCTGCTGGAGGCCGACGTCAGCTATAAGGTCGTCAAGGACTTCGTGGCGGACGTCACCGAAAAGTGCGTCGGCACCGACGTACTGGACAGCCTGACCCCCGCCCAGCAGATCATCAAGATCGTAAACCAGGAGCTGACGGCGCTGATGGGCGGCACCAACGCCCGCCTGACCACCGCCTCCAAGGGCCCCACCGTTGTGATGATGGTGGGTCTGCAGGGCGCCGGCAAGACCACAAACGGCGCCAAGCTGGCGGGGCTCATGCGCCGCAGCTTCGGCAAGCGCCCTCTGCTGGTGGCCTGCGACGTATACCGTCCCGCCGCCATCACCCAGCTGCAGGTGGTGGGCAAACAGGCGGGCGCACCGGTGTTCACGCTGCCGGGTGCCAAGCCCCCGGAGATCGCCCGCAAGGCGCTGGCCCACGCCAAGGACTACGGCAACGACATCGTGATCCTGGATACCGCCGGCCGTCTGCAGATCGACGAGGTCCTGATGCAGGAGCTCGTGCAGATCAAGGAAGCTGTCCCCGTGGACGAGACGCTGCTGGTGGTGGATGCCATGGCCGGCCAGGACGCCGTGAACGTGGCCAAGACCTTCAACGAGACGGTGGGCGTGGATGGCATCATCCTCACCAAGACCGACGGCGACACCCGCGGCGGTGCAGCCCTGTCGGTGCTGGCCGTCACCGGCAAGCCCATCAAGTTCCAGGGCACCGGCGAAAAGCTGGACGATCTGGAAGTGTTCCATCCCTCCCGCATGGCCAGCCGCATCCTGGGCATGGGCGATGTGCTGAGCCTCATTGAAAAGGCGCAGGATGCCGCCGATGAAAAGGCCGCATAATAAATATTGGCATGCTCGACGGTCTCGCCGTCGGCTGCAAACAGCCCGATCCGGTCTACATCGGCATTCCAGATCAGATCAAGCCCTTTTTCAGCCGGGTCCACAGTCTTGAATGAAACCGATCCCTGGAATGAGACCACATCCGGATCAGATGATCCATTCTGCGTGGGATCTTTTTGACAGGCCGCGATAACCACCGTCAAAAATAAAAGTGTTAAGAGTCGCAGTTTCTCCATAATTTGAGGTTGAAATTTAAGGTTGGTGTCATTGGAACCCTCTCGACGTTCAAAAATACCAGATACGGCAAGTTCCAAATGATATTTCAAATATACGCAGACCTCATTCCTCACAGGGCGAAAATCGTACATAATAAGGCCAATTTTAGTTGCCAGACTATAGAAGGCACCTTGGCTGCATCCTGATTGCTCTGTTTCATAGTCCTTAATACGGAAAAACTCCGTAAAATAATCCACTCTGAATATTTTGTCTCTGTGCAAAAGATCGAAATCTTAATTAATCAGAGCTGTATTTTTAGAGACCTGA
>OHVY01000213.1_pt1 | contig 19753 bp, 17 predicted proteins | sample 1579641 | NCBI WGS metagenome assembly OHVY01 (sample SAMEA3882536, study PRJEB24775) | human gut metagenome | biome: human-associated habitat; feature: intestine environment; material: feces | place: Netherlands | collected 2009/2010
CCACGCCCTGCTGTTCGTGTACTTCTTCCTCACGATAGAAGCGCCGGAAGATGGCGGCCTGATTGCTTTCGGAAATGCCCTTGCCGGTGTCGGTCACTTTGATCTCCACATACATTTCCCACAGCACCACCGACACAGCGATTTTCCCGCCTGCCGGGGTGTACTTCACCGCATTGTCCAGCAGGTTAAAGAGGGCTTCGGATGTCCACTTGCTGTCATGGGAAACGGTCAAATCCTCCGGGCAGTCCACGGACACGGCGATTTCCTTTTTCTCCGCTGCATACACGATCCCACTCATGGCCTGTGCCACGGTATCAAAGAGGCGGCCCGGTTTCTTATCCAACTGGATCACGCCCGTTTCCAGCCGGGAGGTTTTCACAAGGGCCTGAAAGAGAAAGTCCAGCTTATCCGTCTGGCTGCGGATTCCCCGGATAAAGTCGGTGCGCTCCGCCTCGGTCATAGGCTTTTCCAGCAGGGTGTCCGTCGCCATTTTCAGATTGCTTACCGGCGTTTTCACCTGATGGGAAATATCCGATACAAGGGTCTGTAACTCCTGCCGTTCCTCGTCCACCCGGCGGCGGTTCTCCTGCATGATCTGGTAAAGCCTTGCCAGCCGGTGTCCGATTCTGGCAAGCTGGGTTTCGCTGTCCTCTGGCCGCTGGGGCGCTTCATTCCCGGCGATCATGTGGTCTAAGGTCTGGCACAGGTCAGCGGTAAACTGCGACAGCCGCTTTCCAAACGCCTGCGTCAGTACAAAAATCCCCACAAGGGCGCACAGCAGCAGCGTCCCGCCTGTCAGCAGCACCGCAATCTGTTTTGTCACAAGAAACAGGGCTATGGTGATCCCGGACATGGAGAGGACAAGCCCCATTGCCACCCGGCCAAACAGCCGCTTTACCGAGAGGTTTTGAAACTTCATTTTGCCTCGCCTCCCGTCCATTGATAGCCCATGCCGTAAACGGTCTTGATGTAGGGCGCGCCGCCGTCGGATTCAATCTTGCTGCGAATCCGGCTGATGGAGGTTGTCAGGGTGTGTTCGTCCACAAACCTCTCGTCTATATCCCACAGCTTTTCCAAAAGCTGCCCACGGGTCAGCACTTGCCGGGGATTTTTACGAAACAGGTTCAGCATTTTGTACTCCATCGGGGATAGGGTCAGGGGCTTGCCGTTTAAGGAAGCCGTCTGCTCCGAGAAGTCCAGAAACAGCCGCCCGTCGTCGTAAATGTCCTTGGCCGGTTTGTGGTGTTCCAGCATGGCGAACATGGCTTTGATTTTTCGCTGCAAGGCCCCGATCACAAAGGGCTTTGTGATGTAGTCCACCGCGCCCACCTCATAGCCCCGTATCTGGTCGCTCTCCTGATCGTTGGCGGTCAGGAATATTACGATGGTGTCCGGGTGCTGGGGCTTTATCAGCTTGCACAGTTCAAAACCGTTCCCGTCCGGCAGGTTGATGTCCAGCAGCACTAAATCAAATTCCCGCTGGCGGATGGCTTCGGCTGCGGTTCTGGCATTTAGGGCAGAAGTCACGCCGTAGCCGTCTGCGGTCAGGTTATAGTCTAACATCTTATTCAAAAAACTGTCGTCCTCGACAATTAAAATCTGCTCCATATTCTCACTTCCTTTGCTTTTTGCAGATAGTATAACAGGCAAATGTCCGAGAATTGTTACAAGGACAAATATATTTATCATTTTACAGCTTTTTTATGTGTACTGCAATTTTATAAAAGAAAGGACAGCAGTATCATCAAATTGCTGTCCTTGCGGTTTATTATAGCTGGTAGTGTATAAGCGTGGGTTCATCATATTTGGTGTGGTATCTTTAACTATGGGAAACTCCCCCTGAAATGCCGGAAGCCCGGCCCGGCACAAGGCCGGACCGGGCCCCGGCGCTGGAGGGGACCAGCACCCTTCGCTGAGAGGTCCAGGGGGGGTAAACGCACAAAACGCGGGGAATGTCAGTACAGGGGAATTACGTTATCACTGTGTTATGCTGTGTCAGCCGTTACTTGGCAGCCTTCTTGGCTTCCTTGGCGGCCTTGTCAGCCAGGTAGTACATACCGGGAGTGTTGTAGTACTCCTTCTGCAGGTCCTTCACCTGCTTGCACATCAGCAGCAGGCCGATCATGTTCAGGATGACGATAATAGCCATGAAGCCGTCGGTGATCATGTACATGGTGGTCACGTTGGAGAACGCGCAGGCGATGCCGATGAACAGGGGATACATAAACACCCAGATCTTGGAGAACTTACGGCCGAACAGGATCTCAGCCTGGATCTGGCCGAAGAAGCCGGCGGAAATGATCGTGGAGAACACGAACATGAACACCGTAATGGCGACGAAAATGGCGCCGAAGTTACCGAACACGGACTGGAAAGCAGCCAGGGCCAGCTGGCCGGAGCTCAGACCCTCCTGGGTCCACACGCCGGAGGCCAGAACAGCCAGGGCGGTGATGGTGCAGATAACGATGGTATCCATGAAGACTTCGAAGATACCGAACTGGGCCTGACGGATGGGGTGATCCGTATCGGCGGTGCAGTGACCGGCGATGGTGGAGCCTACGCCCGCCTCATTGGAGTACACGCCGCGGGCAGCGCCCCAACGGATAGCAGCCATGATGGTGGCGCCGGCGAAGCCGCCCACAGCGGCGTGGCCGGTGAAGGCATCCTGGAAGATCATGCCAAAAACAGCGGGGAGCTCGCCCACATGGGCGAAGATGATGACCAGAGCGCCCAGCACGTACAGGCAGGCCATGACGGGCACCAGGATGTCGGTGACGCTGGACACGCGCTTGAAGCCGCCGGCCAGGATAACGCCCACCAGAACGGCGATGATGATGCCGGTGACGGTCTGGTTTGCGCCGAAGACGTTGAACTGCTCAGCAGCGGAAACGCCCTGAGAGGCCAGGGAGGGGACCAGCTCGATCATGAAGAAGAAGGCGTAGCCGATGCCGAACACGACGCCGATCTTCTTGCCCAGACCGCGCAGGTAGTAGGCGGGGCCACCGACCCACTCGCCCACGTCGTTCTTACGACGGTACTTGATGCCCATCGCGACCTCGCAGTACTTGGTGCACATGCCGAAGATAGCCAGGATCCAGATCCAGAACACAGCGCCGGGGCCGCCCAGGGCGATAGCCACGGGCACGCCGACGATGTTGGAAGCGCCGACGGCGCAGGCCAGGGCCGCGAATGCGGCGGAGATGGGACGGACCTTGCCCTCTTCCTTCTTGGCGAACATCTTGCCGAAGGTCTGGCTCATGGCGTAGCCGAAGTGGCGGATCTGGGGGAAGCCCAGATAGATGGTCAGGAACAGACCGCCGCCGCCGATGAGGATCAAAATGGGAATGCCCCAGAACCAGTTACCAAAATCTTGAATAGCTTGCAGTATAACCATACTTTTCTCCTTTCACGCGAAACAATAGGTGATTTTCTCTGCGATTGCGCTTGTGCGTTTTGCGTTTTGTGCTTGGTGCGTTTTGTGCGTTTTGACAGGGTCTCTCAGCGTAGGGAGGGATAGCTCAGCTCAGCAGACGCTTCACCGCTTCATAGGTGATGTTGGGAACATTTTGGAACGTCTGCCGCATATCCACGCGCTCGGTGAGCATATGTCCGTCGCGGCCGAAGGTACCGATATTGACAACGGGGACGTCGATCTGACGGATCTTATCCACCGGGTGCGTGTATTTCACGCCGTACTGGGGCATGTTCGTCTCCAGCGCCTGGATAGCCAGGGTGTCGTCGCACACGGCCATAAAGCTGGAGTCGGAGATGTAGGGGTAGAACATACGGGTCTTGATCTGGCGCTGGGCCTCGGGCCGCACCACCTCGATAGCGCTCTCCACCGCGTCCAGCAGTGCCTTTTCCTTGGCCGTGCGGCCGGTCATCTCGATACGGGCACTGAAGATGGAGCCGAAGAACACCACCACGGCGGGGGACTTGTCCTCAGACCACTTCCATGCCTCCTGCACCACACGCAGGCCGAACAGCCGCAGATCCAGCTCAGGATCGTCCTCATGCAGCTTCACGGTGAACTCGTGAATGGCCTTCTTGAAGGCCTCGCCGTGCACGGCGGCCAGCTCGTTATAGAACTCGTTCCAGGTGTAGACACGGGTCTTCCAGGGCAGCTGATGGAAGTCCACCTTGCTCAGCTCGCAGAAGCGCTTGTACTGGGCATTCAGGTACTCCACCGTCTCGTCAAAGGCCTCCACAGCCATCTGCTTGCTCTTTTCCAGCACGATGGAAGGACTCCAGCCGTGGGTGAAGAAGTTGTAGTAACCGAAGGCCGTCAGCGCCGTCTGTACGGTGTAGGGGCCCTTGGTGTCCATCTGCTTCAGGGAGATGGGCGGAATGGCCACCTCACCCTGGGCGATGTCGCACAGGTCAGTGTTCAGGGACATCTTGCGCGTGATGTTGGCCAGCACCAGGTTGGGATCCAGCGCGCTGAAAGCCTGGCCCACATGGGCTTCCTTGCCGAACACGGCGAAGCAGGGCAGCAGCTTGCCGATGCTGCCGTAGTAGATGTAGCGGTTCTCGTCGCCGGGGGCGTAGTTGGTGGAGTAGTCCGCGTTGATGCACGCCACATACTCGAAGTGTTCCTTCTCCTTCAGCTCCTCCAGCAGGTCCAGGGCGGTGATGATGCCCTTGGAGTTGTCCTCCTCGTCGCACTCGCCGATAGCCAGCAGGTTGCCGTCCAGTTCCTCGGGATGCTCGGAGAAGTACTGGATCAGGTACATATGGCCTGCCACACCGGACTTCATATCCAGCGCGCCGCGGCCGAACAGATACTCGCCGGACTCGATATCGTCAATGACCTCCTGGGGCAGCACGAACGTCTCGCGCAGCTTGGCGGGCAGCTCCTCGCAGCGGAACGCGTACTCGCGGATGGTGCCGAAATCGTCCACGCCCACGGTGTCGATGTGGCCGATGAGGATGACCGTGCGGTTGGAATTGCCCTTGGTGCCCTTCACATAGGCCAGCGTGCTGTGCCGCACCACAAAGTCGTTCTTGGTCTGGAAGCACTTGACCTGCTCGGGATGTGCCTGGAAGTAGGGCAGGGACATATAGAAGTCCTGTATATAGCGGGCCACGGCGCTCTCGCCGCCCGGCTCCTTGTTGATGCTGGGGATGGCGACCATCTCTTCCGTCAACTGCTTGACCTTGTCAAAAGAATTTAATTTCATGTCTTAGCTCCTTTGTTATGCTGCGCGTATCAGTCGCGGTGATATCTCTCGATGCCGGCCATATAGGTGTTCAGCACCTGGATGTCCTTGATGTCGTTTTCGGGAATGTGGAAGATGTCGCGGTCGATGACCACCATGTCGGCGAACTTGCCGGCCTCGATGGTTCCCATCAGGTCCTGATCGCCGTTGGCGTAGGCCACGTTCTTGCTGTACATACACACCGCGTCATACACGGATAGCTTCTCGTTGGGGTGATAGCCGCCCACGGGATAGCCGTCCATATCCTGACGGGTCACGGTGGCGTAGATGCCGATCCAGGGATTGAAGCTCTCCACCGGTGCGTCGGAGCCGCCGGCCATGATCAGTCCCGCGTCCAGATACGTCTTCCAGGGATAGCTCAGCACGGCGCGTTCCTTGCCTACGCGCTCCTCGATCCAGTGCAGGTCGGTCATCAGGAACGTGGGCTGGATATCCAGCACGATCGGCAGCTTCTTCATGCGCTCGATCAGCTCCGGCGTGGCCATCTGGGCGTGGATGATGCGGAAGGGGAGACGCTTGGCCTGCTCCTCCGGCGTCATGCCATCCTTCAGCCCCTGCTGCAGGCAGTACTCCACCGCGTCCAGAGTGACCTCCAGCGCCTTGTCGCCGATGCAGTGGGTGGCGGGCTGCAAGCCGTGGCGGTATGCCTTGTACATCCTCTTGGCCAGATCCTCGGGGCTGATGACCAGAATACCGGTGTTGCCGGGATCGTCCGCGTAGTCGGTGTACAGCTTGGCGGAACGGGAGCCCAGGGAGCCATCAGAGAAGCTCTTGAAGCTGCCCATCCGTGCGGCACGATAGGGATCATTCCGCTGCTCGGGTGTCAGGTTTTCCGGGTCGAACATATAGTCCAGGCACACGGCCATACGCACCGGCAGCTCGCCGCGGTTGCTGCGGGCCACATAGTCGGCGAAGTCCTCGTCATAGTGCCAGATCTCCGCGGCGTAGGTGTGCATCATGGTCACGCCCAGGCTTGAGGCCAGCGCCAGACCCTTCTTCATGCACTTCTCACGGGTGGCGGGCACCAGGAACGGGTCGGGGATCAGATTGTCGTAGATCTTGGAGGCCTGCTCACGGAAAATGCCGTTGGGATTGCCGTCGGCATCCAACTCCACCAGGCCGCCGGGGCCGTACACGTAGCCGTTGGTAATGTTGGCCTTCTCCAGCGCCATGGTGTTGGCCACTGCTGTATGCAGGCACACGCGCTTGATGACGATGGGGTGATCGGTGCTGGCCTCGTCCAGGTCCAGACGGGTGGGCAGCCGGTCCTCGCAGTCCTTCCACTTGGACTGGTCAAAGTTGGAGCCCTTGATCCACTCGCCCTTGGGCGTCTCCGCCGCGCGGTCACGCAGTAGCTGCAGTGCCTCGGCGCGGGAGGTGGCGCCGCCAAGGTCCACCGTGGTATAGGTCTGGCAGAAAGCGAAGAAGTGCAGGTGGGAGTCGCCCATGCCGGGCAGCACAGTCTTGCCCTGCAGATCAATGCACTTCGCACAGTCAAAGCGCTCCAGCGCCTCTTCCTTTGTGCCCACATAGGCAAATTTGCCGTCCTTCAGCACCACTGCTTCCTTGCAGACGCCCGGCGCTTCCATCGTGTAGATCTTGCCGCCATAAAACAACGTATCAGCTTTGACCTTCATTTTGTACACCTCTCCAATTTCAACGTAGTATTATTGTGATTTTGTACAGTTTTGCGTACGTAAGGTTTACCTTAGTTGCCATTATAACGGAAAATGGACCGGGTGTCAATTTGTCGCCTGTTCCCCCTGCGGAACAATTTGTGCAAATTATGTTTCCTGAACGGAACGTTTTTTGACATATTTGACGTATTTTGCTATAATCGTTAAAAACCAGCGAAAAAATGAGCCTGAATTGATTTTGAGGAAAGCACCTATGGACACTGCAAGAGAAAATATCACAAGAGAAGTCGGCAGCCGCATCCGCTACGCCCGCAAAAGCCGGGGTATGTCGATGGACGAGCTGGCTCAGGCCATCTACAAGACCCGTTCGGCCATCTCCAAGTACGAGAACGGACAGATCTCCGTGGATATTGCCACGCTTTACGACATCGCCAACGCCCTGAAGGTCAGCATCTATGATCTGCTGTACCGCAATACACCGGATATTGACCAGGAGTACAACGCGGAGGTGCCCGCCTTTTTCCGGGAGGTCTCCCAATTATATATGTACTTCTTCGACGGCCGGGTCAACCGCGCCCAGTGCACCGTGATCGATATATTCCCCACGGAGGAGAGCAGCACGGCCGAGGTGCTCATGTACATGAACATCAAGGATCTGGCCCACTACCGGGTCTGTGAGAGCACCTACCACGGCACCCTGACCCACTACGAGGCGTTCAGCGCCATGCTGTTCCAGAATGACGATATGCCCATGGACAAATACCAGATCGGCATTCCCCAGCCCTATATGGACGACGACCGGAAGTGGGTGCTGACCTATGGCATCTCCTGCCGCCCGCTGATGCCCTCCGCCGCCAAGCGCCTTCTCAGCAAAACACCGCTTTCCATCGACAAGGCGCTGGTCCAGGAGCTGAAGATATCCAAGGAGGATATCCGCCTGATGAAGCATTATAATATGTTCGTCATGGTGTAGCCGGCATCGCCTTCTGTATATGTATGAACAGTCTTACCCGAAAAGGACGCCCCGGCGTCCTTTTTCCATAGGGAAACGCGTTTTTTGAAAAAATTTTCGGTTTTCCTGTCCGCATTTGCTCCGCTGCGCCGTTTATAGAGTGAAGGCGCAGGACGGAGACACACTGCCGTCCGCACACAGCTGCAGCGCAGAAGGGAGGAGGGCCTATGCTGCTCTATACCCAGACCATAGAGGATCCTCGGCAGGCCCAATTGTTTGAGGACGTATATACCGCCTGCCGGGGCCGTCTGCTGGCGCTGGCCCGCCGGAAGCTCTGCGGCGGCGCGGAGGCCGAGGACGCAGTGCACCAGGCGTTTCTGGCGCTGGCGGAGCACTTTCAGCGGCTGTGCCGCCTGCCCCGCCCCCAGCTGGAGGCATATCTGGTGGTGGTCACGGAGCGTAAGTGTATCGACTGCCTGCGGCAGCAGGCCCGCCGTGACGGCGTGCCCTTTGACGAGAACACCGTTCTGGTCACGCCACCGCCTTGCGGCGACCCGGTGGCCGACGCCATGGGCCGCCTGCCGCCCCGCAGCCGAGAGGCCTTGCTGCTGCGCTACGGCTGCGGCTACAGCACCCGTGAGACGGCGTCCCTGCTGGAGCTGTCCTTTGCCGCGGCCCAGAAGCTTCTGCAGCGGGCCAAGGCCGCCCTGCGTACAGAACTGGAAAAGGAGGGCATATCTGTATGAGCATTCTGCTCAATGATGAAGCGCTGTGCTGCGGCGCGCGCCGACTGGCGGTGCAGCTGGCGGCGGCGCTGCCGGCGCCGGAGGATGGATTTTCCCCGGCCTTTCAGGCGGACATGACGGCGCTGACGCGCTGTGTGACCCGCCGGCAGGCGGTCCGACGATGGGGCCGACGCGCGGCGGCGGCCGCTCTGACGGCACTGCTGACCTTCGGCGCGGTGCTGGCGGCCAGTCCGGTGGCGCGGGCGGCGGTGAGTCGCTGGTTCGTGCAGATAACGGAGCTGGTGACAGCCTACCGCATCACCCCGGCGGATGCCGGGGACACGGTGCAGGACTACACCCCCACCGCCCCGCTGGGCTATGTCCTGTCGGGCGACTTTACCGGCAGGGAGAACGGCATCCGGGTCATGCGCTGGACGTCCTCACAGGGCGATCTGCTGTTTGAGGCAGTGCCCATGACCGGCGACGAGCCCATCAGCGTGGAGCTGCGAAGCAGCAGCACCGGCGGTCTCTTCTCCACGGAGACGGGGCAGCGTCCCACGGGCGGGGCGGGCGAGCCGGAGGACTACGAGACGGAGAATGTGACCGTACACGGCCTGTCCGCCCAGCTATACCGCATATTGCCCGCGGAGGGCACCGCTCCGCAGGTGCAGCACGGCTGCGGCCTGTGGTTCTATCGGGGAAGCGACCCCGTGCATTTCCATCAGGTGTCCATCCCGGAGGGCGCTGCGGCGCTGGTGTGGGTGGACGAGCGAGCCAACTGCCTGTTCCTGCTGATCGGCGGTCAGTCCCGGCAGGAGCTGGTGTCCGTGGCGGAGAGCATATATGAGAGCGAAAGGAGTTAAGACCATGAAAAAAATCACCGTTATCGCGTGCCTGCTGGCGCTGCTGACGCTGAGTGCCTGTGGCGCACAGACGCTGCCCGCCGATGAAGGCGACGTGCCGCCGGTGGAGGGCATCTCCCAGACGCAGGAGGACGGGCAGACCGGCACGAAGGTGGTCTATATCCCCACGTGGATGCAGGACTACTCCGTGGTGTACTACGACGCCCACCTGAACCGCACTGTGGAAAGCGGCGGCGACCTGACCGAGGAGGAGATCAACAGCCGGGAGGACATCTTCCCGGAGGAGATGTACACCATAGCGGCGGAGCCCAACACCAAGGTGGAGTATGACCTCCACGGGTTTATCCAGAATATCTACTACCGGGGCGGCGATGGGGAGTATTACCTTGACCCGGCCACCGCTGCCGCCATGCAGCCCTGATGCGCTGAGCGCAAAGGCCCGCCCCACCGGGGTGGGCCTTTTGCGTATCTTTATTGTTGCTGCGCCAGTGCTGCGGCCACAAAGCCGCGGAACAGGGGATGGGGCCGGTCCGGCCGGCTCTTGAACTCCGGGTGGAACTGGCAGCCCACGAACCACGGGTGGTCCGGTATCTCCACCATCTCCACCAGACGGCCATCCGGCGACGTACCCGCCACCCGCAGGCCCACGGCCTCCAGCTCCGGCCGGAACACGTTGCTGCACTCATACCGGTGACGGTGGCGTTCCCATATCTCCCGCTGGCCGTAGGCCTCCCGGGCCTTTGTTCCCTCCGCCAGCACGCAGGGATACTTGCCAAGCCGCATGGTGCCGCCCTTGGCGGTCACGCCCACCTGGTCCGGCATCAGGTCGATGACCGGATGTGCCGTCACGGCGCTGAACTCTGCGCTGTGGGCATCCGCCCACCCGGCTGCGTGCCGCGCAAATTCGATGACCGCAATCTGCATCCCCAGGCAGATGCCCAGATAGGGGATACCCTTCTCCCGCGCGTACTGTGCCGCCAGGATCATCCCCTCAATGCCCCGGTCACCGAAGCCGCCGGGCACCAGTATGCCGCTGCACCCGCAGAGCGTTTCCGTGAGGTTTTCCGCCGTCAGGTGCTGTGAGTCCACCCACTGGATGTCCACCTGTGCGCCGCAGGCGGTCCCCGCGTGGAACAGCGACTCCGCTACGCTGAGATAGGCGTCGTGCAGCTCCGTGTATTTGCCCACCAGCGCGATGGTCACATGACGCTGCTCCGCCGCGTGTATCTGCGCCACCAGCTCTTGCCAGTGCCGCATATCCGGCTCGCCGGCGCCCAGTCCCAGCTTGCGGCACACCACCCGGCACAGCCCCTCCCGCTCCAGCAGCAGGGGCACCTCATACAGGGTGGACGCCGTCAGGTTGGGGATGACGCAGTCCTCACTGACATTGCAGAACAGTGCGATCTTCTTCCGCATGTCCTCCGGCAGCGGGCTGTCGGTGCGGCACACCAGGATATCCGGCTGGATTCCCACGCTCAGCAGCTCCTTCACGGAGTGCTGTGTGGGCTTGCTCTTCAGCTCACCGCTGCCGGGGATGGAGACCACCAGCGGCACGTGGATATACAGCACGTTTTCCCGTCCCTGCTCCGCCGCCACCTGACGGATGGCCTCCAGATACGGCTGGCTCTCGATGTCACCCACCGTGCCGCCGATCTCCGCGATGACCACGTCCGTCTGTCCGTCATCCATGGCGTACAACCGCCGCTTGATCTCGTCGGTCACATGGGGGATGATCTGCACCGTGCCGCCCAGATAGCCGCCCTGCCGTTCCCGGTTCAGCACCGACCAGAAGATCTTTCCGGAGGAAACGGAGCTGTCGCCGGTCAGCGCCTCATCCACGAAGCGCTCATAGTGTCCCAGGTCCAGATCCGTCTCCGCTCCGTCGTCGGTGACGAATACCTCTCCATGCTGGTAAGGACTCATAGTTCCCGGGTCTACATTCAGGTACGGATCGAATTTCTGGTTTCGCACCCGCAGACCGCACTGCTTCAGCAGCCGGCCCAGCGATGCCGCGCAGATGCCCTTTCCCAGCCCGGACACCACGCCGCCGGTCACAAAAATATACTTCATCCCGCCATCTCCCCTGTAAAAAATATGCTCCGATGGTACACCCCCATACCTCCGCTGTCAACGGTGCAAAACGCAGATATTTCATCGGAATTATCATATAATATATAGAATTAGGGAGAAATTGTTGCAGAAGCGAAAGTTCTTCTTGCATTGGCGGGCGGATGGTGGTATGGTAGTGTTGGACTCACCTTAGGGGAGGTTCCTCACAGGAAAAAATAAGCACCCGGAGGCTTATGCCTCCGGGTGCTTCTGCTTATGTCTCGTCGGTGATCTCGCCGCCGGACGCTTCCCGCCGGACCACCTTGATCTCGCAAGTGCGGTGGTTGTCCACCCGCGTCACCAGCACGTCCAGATCCTGGCAGCTGAACCGGTCGCCTACCTCAGGAACCCGGTCGCACTGCTCCATCACCCAGCCGCTGACGGACGTCATCTCCGTCTCCTCATTCAGATGGAAGAACTCGGCAAAATCGTCAAAATCCATGGCCGCGTCCACCAGATAGGTGTCCTTGTCCACCTTGCGGATAAAGACCTCCTCCTCGTCGTGCTCGTCCCAGATCTCGCCCACCAGCTCCTCCAGAATGTCCTCCATGGTCACGATGCCGCAGGTGCCGCCGTACTCGTCCACCACCACGGCCACCTGGGTCTTGGCCAGCTGCAATTTTTTCAGCAGCAGACTGATGGGCTCGTTTTCCAGCACGAACATGACCGGGGAGAGTATCTCCTCCAGCGGCTTGTCCGTTACGCCGCAGCCCACATAAAAGTCCTTCTGGTGTATGGTGCCGATAATATGGTCGATGTCCTCCCGATAGATCAGCAGCCGGGAATACTTTGTCTGGGTGAACAGGTCTGCCACCTCTTCCTTGGTGGCGTCCACCGGCAGTGCCGCCAGGTCCACCCGATGGATGAGGATGTCCTGCGCCTCCTGCTCGGAAAAGCCGATGGCGTTCTTCAGCAGGTCGCCCTCGTCCTTGTCGATGCTGCCCTCCTGCTGCACCTCGTTCACCAGCATCAGCAACTCCTCCGGGGACATTTTGTTGTCCCCATCCAGATGGAACATCCTGGCCAGCAGCTTTTTCCACAGGGAAAACAGCGCGTTTAGCGGCATCAGCAGCCAGATCAGGCACCGCAGAAACGGTGCGGCTGTCATGGCCCAGTTCTCGGCGCAGTCCTTGGCGATGCTCTTGGGGGAGATCTCGCCAAAGATCAGCACCACCACCGTTACCACGATGGTGGACAGCGTAGCGCCGGCATCGCCGAAGCTTTTGACGAACAGTGCCGTGGCCAGGGATGCCATGGCAATGTTCACGATGTTGTTGCCGATGAGAATGGTGGACAGCAGCTTGTCATAGCGCTCCAGCAGCCGGCACGCCAGCGCGGCCCGGCTGTTGCCTTTTTCCGCCAGCATTTTCAGCCGCGTGACATTGGCCGAGGAGAACGCCGTCTCCGTGGCCGAGAAATAGGCGGACAGCAGCAGGCATACCGCCATAATAATAATATATGTAGTCGTTGACACGATCAATAGCTCCTTTTTCTGTCATCTGTTTCTGTGATCCGCGCCGGTCTAAAGGCGCAAAAAAGCACGTCTGCCCCGCGTCAGGCGGCGCAGATATGCCGCAAAAAACAGATGGCAGCCCGGCAAGTTCCCGGGATGGTCGCCGCTGTCGGTATCCATATCGCCCTGTATCCTCCTTTTGATATAAATCCTGCCTATTATATACAAAACCACCCACCCTGTCAAGTCCGCCCCCTTTCCGCAGATCACGGAGCTGACTGGACAGCAAAAGGGCTTCCCACAGGGAAGCCCTTTTGAATGCGCGTGTGCATTACAGCGCCCGCAAAAACTCCGGCTTCAGGTCCCGGCGACCGTCCAGCGCCGCGGCGATCTGCGCCAGCAGCGCCTTCCGGTCGCCGTTCAGTGTGCCCTTCAGCGTCAGATAGTTGCTGGCATGGTTGGCGCGGAACACGGTTCCTTCGCTGTCCACGTGCTGTAAAAACAGCTCTGTTTCCTTCAGTACCTCCAGGGGGCTGAGCAGCGTAAAGCTGCCCTCCCGCACCCATGCCTCCAGCGGCGTTCCCGGCTCCACCATCAGCGTCAGCAGCCCCAGATAGTCCGGCTTCATTTCGCTGACGGCTCTGGCCGTGTCTGCGGCGTGCTCCCGCCAGTGTGCCACGCTCCCCAGCCCGGAGATGGCCGTCACCGACAGCGCCAGCCCGCACCGCCGGGCCTTCTGCCCCGCCGCCACGATCTCCGCCGCCGTGTGGCCCTTCTGCATCTTCTCCAGCACCGCGTCGCACCCGGACTCCAGCCCCATATACACCATCTGCAGGCCCTTGCTCCGCAGCAGGCGCAGCTCGTCCTCGGATTTGATCTGTAGGCTGGTGGGGGAGGCGTAGCATGTTACCCGCTGGCACTCCGGAAACAGCCCATAGACCAGCCCCAATATCTCCACCAGGTCGCCGGTCCTCCGCATCAGTGCGTCCCCATCCGCCAGAAAGACACGCTCCACCCGGCGGTATACCCGCCGCGCCAGCTCAAAGTCCTCCCGGATCTCGTCCATGGGCCGCATGGCAAAGTGCTTGTCGTCGTACATATCACAGAAGGCGCACCTGTTGTGGCTGCACCCGTAGGTCACCTGCACGATCAGGCTGTACGCCTCGCTGGGCGGTCGGTATACCTTTCCCTTATAACGCATGGTCATCACTCCTTTTGTTGTATTATGCCATACTTTGAACGCTTTGAAAAGGGGGCATATTCCAGCCCCGCCCCACATAGGCTGTGACATCTCAACAAACGAGGTGTACTATGGAGCTGAATTACAACCGCGTGGAGCTGCGGGGCGTGGCCGAGGACGCGCCGTTGCTGTCCCATGTGAACCACGGCTGTGCGTTCTACCGCTTTACCCTGTCCGTCCTGCGCCTGTCCGGTCAGGCGGACAAGCTGCCCGTCATCGTCCCCCGGCCGCTTCTGCTGCTGACGCCGGTGTCTCCCGGCGACGGTGTACATATCACCGGTCAGCTGCGTTCCTTCAACAACAAAAGCGGCCAGGGCAGCCGTCTGGTCATCTCCACCTTCGCCCAGACGCTGACCCATGACGCCGGCGAACCGCTGAACCGCATTTTCCTCAGCGGCGTGCTGTGCAAGCAGCCGGCCCTCCGCCGTACGCCCCTTGGCCGCGAGATCTGCGACATGATCCTGGCGGTGAACCGCCGCTACGGCCGCGCCGACTACCTGCCCTGCATCGCCTGGGGCGCCGTGGCCCAGCAGGTGTCCCTGCTGCATACCGGTGCCCGGCTCACCGCCGAGGGTCGGGTCCAGAGCCGTGTCTACTCCAAAACGGAGAACGGCGTCACCACCGACCGTACCGCCTATGAGGTATCCATCATGCGTCCGGCGGACCGGACGGAATTCCCAGAATGACGCGCTTCCTCCGTCCATTCCCGCCCATTCTGCGGCGCTGTCTGCGCCGAAAAACCGGCATTCTCCCTGTTGCGCCCCGGCTGGTATTATGGTAAAATTCCTGTAAAGAAGTATGTTACAAGGAGAGCCTCCATGCGCCATTCCAGCCATCTGCATCTGCATTTCCACACCCACCACCGCGCCGCCCGTTATGACGTGGACATGACGAAGGGCAGCATCACAAAGCATCTGATCAACTTTGCCCTGCCGCTGATGGTGGGCAATCTTTTTCAGCAGCTCTACAACATGGTGGATACCTGGGTGGTGGGCAACTACGTCAGCAACGAGGCCTTTTCCGCCGTGGGCACCGTCACCCCTATTATCAACACGCTTATCGGCTTTTTCCTGGGATTGTCCAGCGGTGCCGGCGTGGTCATCAGCCAGTATTACGGTGCCGGCCGCGAGGATAAGGTCCGCCAGGCGGTCCACACTTCCCTGGTGCTGACGCTGCTGATGGGCGCGGTCTTCACCGCCGCCGGCATCGCCATGACGCCCCTGATGCTCCGCCTGATGAAGACCCCCGCCGAGGTGGCACCGGAGCAGACCACCTACCTGACCATCTACTTCGCCGGCGTCATGGGACTGCTGCTCTACAACATGGGATCCGGTATCCTTCGCGCCGTGGGCGATTCCCGCCGCCCCTTCTACTTCCTGCTGGTGTCCGCCGTGCTGAACACGGGATTGGACCTGCTCTTCGTGCTGAAATTCGGCATGGGCGTGGAGGGCGTGGCCTACGCCACCATCATCGCCCAGGCGGTGTCCGCCGTGCTGACCATCTGGGTACTCATGCGCGCCGCCGGCTGTATCCGCGTGGAGCTCCGTGCCCTGCGTATGACCTGGTCCGTTCTCCGTCAGATCGTGTCCGTGGGTATACCCGCCGCCCTGCAAATGGCCATCACCGCTTTCTCCAACGTGTTCGTCCAGGGCTATATCAACTATTTCGGCCCGGATTGTATGTCCGGCTGGACGGCCTATACCAAGGTGGACCAGCTGGTGATCCTGCCGGTCCAGTCCATCGCCATGGCCGGCACCACCTTCGTGGGCCAGAACCTGGGCGTGGGCGACACGGCCCGGGCCAAGAAGGGCGTCCGCACGGCGCTGTACCTGTCCTTCGCCGTCACGGCGGTGCTGTTGGTGCCGGTACTGCTGTTGGCCCCGGACCTGACGGCGTTCTTCAACAGCAAGGCCGAGGTGGTGTCCTATGGCGCGTTGCTGCTGCGGCTGCTGTCGCCCTTCTACTTCTTCTTCTGCATCAACCAGATCTACTCCGCCGCCCTCCGCGGCGCGGGCAACAGCCAGGTGCCCATGTGGATCATGCTGGGCTCCTTCGTGGTCTTCCGCCAGATATACCTCTACATCGTGGCCAACTATGTCTCCAACGAGATCATCCCCATCGCCATGAGCTACCCCGCCGGCTGGTTCGTGTGCAGCGTGGCCACGCTCATCTACTACCGCTTCTGCAAATTCGACAGCCACCGGCTGGTGGAGGACGTATGATGGACAAGTGTGAGACCTGCGTGTGGTACGTCTATGACGAGGACTATGACGATTATATCTGTGACATGGATCTGGACGAGGACGAGCTGGCCCGTTTCCTGGCCGCCGATACCCGATCCTGTCCCTATTGGCGCCCCGGCGACGACTATATCACCGCGCGAAAGCAATAAAACACACCCCCAGGCGGCCCTGCCTGGGGGGATGCGTGCCTGTTCCGCCGAAAAAAACACCACCCATTGGGTGGTGTTTCCTGTTTTCTGCGGTGCCTTGTCAGGCCTCGCGCTTGCGGCGGCACAGCAGCGCCGCGGTGCCGGTGTAGCTTATCAGCGCCGTTACCGCGTAGGGCGGCAGTTCCACGTCCACCAGCGTCTTTCTGCCAGCAGAATGTAGTAAGCTTTGCGTTCGAGCCTTCACTGACATTGGGCGAGCTACTGTAGTTTCAAGTCTGCCCGCTGGGAAGCTTCGACCAGTCCGGCGTATAGGCGTGCTTGCCGGTGTCCGCATACGGCAGCGTAAGCGCGACGGTGTCAAGACTGTCGCCGGCGGCCGGATTCACCGTTACATCGATGTCGGGCGCCCGTATCTCGTAGTGCGTTTCGCCGGTGGGCGTGACTGCAGCGCCAATTCTGAAGCGTGAAGATTTGCCTTGTGCGGAGACTTTTGCAGTTTCAAAAATTGAAGAGGGAGCTTCTGATTTGAAATGGACCGACTCAACGAGTACGGTCCATTTTCACACGCATTTGACGCTTACATCTGACCTGCCAGCCTTGGGCTTTACGCGCACTTAGATTTGATGGTTACAGAAAAGTATGCGGCGGCACATCGCCTCGTGGAGAGATGCGCCGCCGCCATTGCCGTCATTATTCTTTCTGTGTTTCCGACTCCTGCTGTTCCGTCCGCATGAGCGCAACGCAGAGCTGAAGCTGCCGCACCTTGTGGATGCCAGTCTTTTCATAGACCCTCTTGCGGTATGTATCTACGGTGCTGGAGGCACAGCCGATCTGCTCCGCACATTGGCGGGTGCTCAGGCCGCTGACAAGAGCCTCGCATATTTCGAGCTCCTTTGTGCTCAGCTTGGCATAGCCCTTTAAGAATTTTTCATAGTCAGCCGGATCAAGCTCCTTCTTTCCGAGGTGAGCCAAACGACGGATCTCCGCAAGGGAATCGTCCAGCTGCCCCTGCATACCCTCTACCTGCTCTTCAAGCCCCAGCTTTTCGCCTAAAAGCTGCTCGGCTCTGTCCTGGGCATCCTGCCGTTCCGCCTTCAGAACGGTCACAGCCTCCTCATGGGATCGCATCTTCTCGGAGATGGGCAGCAGCTCCTCAAAGATGGGCTTTCCCTCCTCACCGCCCGCCACGGTGACATGATCGATGTCCTCCAGTATGGGTCTGAAATAGCGGCGGGTATAGAACAGGCAGCAGCCCGCGGCAAAAAACACCAGCAGCGTCAGCAGGGCGGCGATCTCTATCACGCTTTTCAGCATGGCGCGGTCATAGGCGGTTTTTGAGATCAGCACCGTCAGATCGTGAGGTGCCTCATCCCCGACAGCCACTGTAAACGGCTCTGAAATGCCGACAAAGGAAAGCTCCGACCCTACAAAGGCGGTCAGCCCACCGCGCAGGCTCCTTTTTTCCAGCAGCTCATCCGGCACAAAACAGAAGTCGCCTGTGGGATAGGTCAGAAGCCCTCTTTGAACATCCAGCCCCTCCGCAGAATCCGACAGAACACAGGCAAGGCTGCCAATACCGGTCGGCTGCGCGTGGTGTGCCAAGAAGTAGGTCTGATTGACGGAAAAGCCGCACAGACCGTATACCGTGCCATCCGCGCCGATCATGGGGACGGTCAGAAGGATCGCCTGCTCTGTGGTACCCGGCAGGGTGATGAACTCTGTGGTGCGGCAGCTATGCTCTATGGGTGCGGAGGCTTTTTCCAGATGCTCCGCAAAGCCGGGGAAGCTCGACAGGTCAAATTCCTGCGCCCACTTCCGGTGGGGCATTACCTTGTGCCGCCGCCCGATGTCCGCCATGCCGCGGTAGAGCAGCAATTCGCCGGTGGTGTGCTCGGCGTTGCCGCGCTGCACATACAGTCCGGCATGGGAATCCGCAGCGGGATCGGAGCTGAGCGAGGCGCCCAGCAGGATAAACGCGCCGGAGCAATCCGTCTGCCGCACATACTGGCACAGCGGCTCCAGCATGGCCTCCTGCAACGCCTCCATCGCATCGGCGTCTCCGCGAAGGGCGGAAAAATCCGCCGTCCGTTCCTCGATGAGGTCGGTCATGTCCTCCGACAGATGGACACCCATGACGGAGACATTCCGCCACAGGGACTCCATATCCGAGGCAAAGGCCTCCATGCGGAAGTTCAGCGACGTGACCATCCCCTCCCGCGGGCTTTTGAGCTGGTCGAAGAAGAACAGGCCCGCGACCAAGGTCGCCGCCAGAAGGATGGCCAGGGTGATCATATAGAAGGCCAGCCGCTTCTGCATGGAGCGCCGGATGCTATGCAGTTCTGAAAGAGCGGGTCGCGTCATGCCCCATAACCTCCAAAGATCGTTTCCGTCACTGGATCGAGCAGAGCAGCGCCCAGGTCTCCTCCGCCAGGGCGTCCACGTCCTCCCCGGCGGCGGCGCGGGCGGGCAGCTTGGCTTCCAGCCTGGAAGCCAGCGTGCTGTCCGTCAGGTCGCCCAGCGCGATGCCGCAGCCCGTAAAGTCGGCGGTGTACACAAAGTGCAGGTCGCCGTTGGTGCGGGCCACGTCCGCCACCTTGTACACGGTGAGTGCGCCGCCCCGCAGGGGGACGTCGTTCTGGTGGTCGTACAGGGTCACGTCCATGCTGCCGGTGCGGCTCAGGTCGATGTTGGCGCTGGCCGCGGGGGCTGCCAGCGCGGGCAGTGCACAGCACACGGCCATGCACAGCGCCAGCAGAAGAGCGGCAACCCGGTTGTTTTTGTTTTGTTTCATGGCTGCTCACTCCTCCTCGTTTTGTTTCCGTTTGCGGACCAGCAGCAGGGCTGCTGCAGCGGCCAGTGCGCCGCCCAGCACCCCGAAGGGTGCCGTGCCCATGCCGCCGGTGGACGGCAGCTCGTAGCCGGTGTAGACATAGTTCTGCACCGTGATATTGCCGGTCTGCACGCCGTTGTTGTCAATGTACACGTTCCAGTTGCCGGTGGTCTCTTCCTTCACCAGGTAGTGGTACACATTGCCCTTCTCGTCCGTCAGGGGCAGTTCCTCGCCGGACCAGGTCTTAGTCCAGTTGTTGTCTGCGGTCAGGTCGGCTTCGGCAAAAAACGTTTCGTCCTTGTCATTGTCGGTGTACCGCCAGACCTTGATGTG
>OHVY01000225.1_pt1 | contig 19104 bp, 11 predicted proteins | sample 1579641 | NCBI WGS metagenome assembly OHVY01 (sample SAMEA3882536, study PRJEB24775) | human gut metagenome | biome: human-associated habitat; feature: intestine environment; material: feces | place: Netherlands | collected 2009/2010
TCAACATCGCCAACCGCATCGTCAGCTTCGACATCAAGGAGCTGGGCAAGCAGCTCAAGAAAATCGGGATGCTGGTGGTGCAGGATCAGGTCTGGAACCGTGTGACCATCAACCGCGCCGCCCATAAAACGACCCGCTACTATCTTGACGAGTTCCATCTTCTTTTGAAGGAGGAACAGACGGCTTCGTACAGTGTCGAAATCTGGAAACGCTATCGCAAATGGGGCGGCATCCCCACCGGGATCACGCAAAATGTCAAAGACCTGTTATCCAGCCGCGAGGTTGAGAACATTTTTGAGAACAGCGATTTCATCTATATGCTCAATCAGGCCGCTGGCGACCGGCAGATTCTCGCAAAGCAGCTCAACATTTCGCCGCATCAGCTTTCTTATGTGACCCACTCCGGCGAGGGCGAGGGGCTGCTGTTCTACGGCAACACGATCCTGCCCTTCATTGACCACTTCCCGAAGGACACCGAGCTGTACCGCGTCATGACCACCAAACCGCAAGAGGTGGCGTCGGCATGAAAAGAGAACCGCGTTTGCAGTTTTCCGACGCCGATCTTGCCGAGCCGAAGCTGGAAAAGCCCATCAAGCGGGTGAAAAAAGCGGAGGCCAAGGCGGATAAGGCGCAGGCGAAAATCCCCAAGAAAACCGTGGTCAAAAAGGAACGCGGCTTTGATCCTGCCACCGGCAAGGTCAAAACGCAGCTCCGTTTTGAGGAAGTGGATAAGAAAAAGCCGCCCTCAAAGCTGACCCATGCCGTGCAGGATGCCCCCGCCAACTTTGTTCTCTCTCAGGTTCACCGGGAGGTGCGGCAGAGCGAGGATGACAATGTAGGCGTAGAGGCCGCGCACAAGGTAGAGCAAGCCGTGGAGAGCGGCGGGCGGCTGGTGCAGTCTGCCCACCGCGCCCATCAGCTCAAGCCTTATCGTGCTGCCATCCGTGCAGAGAAAAAGCTGGAACGAGCCAATCTTGACGCGCTCCAGAAGAAAGCAGAGATCGACAGCCCCACCAGCAATCCCGTTTCCAAATGGCAGCAGAAGCAGGCAATTAAGAAGCAGTATGCCGCTGCCAAGCACAATCAGGCGGCGCAGACTACGGCAAAGGCGGCAGAGAATACCGCCAAGGCCGCGAAAAAGGCCGCTGAAAAGGCTGAGAAAGCGGGCAAATATGTGTGGGAACACCGGCGCGGCTTTGCCATTGCCGCCGCAATTCTGCTGATGCTGGCATTTCTGCTCAATGGCCTGTCCTCCTGCTCGGTGATAATGGATGGCGTCGGCTCCGGGATCGCGGCCAGTACCTATCCATCGCAGGACGCCGATATGCTGAGCGCGGAGGCGCAGTATTGCGCGATGGAAGCCGAGCTTCAGCACTACCTCGACACCTACGAAAGCACCCATGACTACGATGAGTACCACTTTGATCTGGACACCATCGAGCATGACCCCTATGTACTCATTTCCATGATTACGGCGCTGCATCAAGGGGAATGGACGCTGGATGAGGTGCAGGGTACGCTCCAGATGCTCTTTGACCGCCAGTACATTTTGACCGAGGATGTGGTGGTGGAAACCCGCTACCGCACAGAAACCGACACATGGACGGACGCGGACGGCAACACCCATACGGACACCTATCAGGTGCCGTATGACTACTACATCTGCACGGTCACGCTGGAAAACTTCAATCTCTCCCATGTTCCCGTTTACATTATGAGCGAAGAACAGCTCGGAATGTACGCCACCTATATGGCCACCCTCGGCAACCGTCCCGACCTGTTCCCCGGTTCAGGCTACATCGGCAAGTATGTGGAGGGCAGCTATACCGACTACGACATTCCCCCGGAGGCGCTGGACGATGAGGTATTTGCCGCCATCATCAAGGAAGCGGAAAAGTATCTCGGCTACCCCTACGTTTGGGGCGGCAGCAGTCCCTCTACCTCATTTGACTGTTCGGGCTTCGTCAGTTGGGTCATCAATCATTCCGGTTGGGATGTGGGCAGGCTGGGAGCGCAGGGGCTTTGCAATATCTGTACGCCCGTATCCTCTGCCAACGTCAAACCGGGCGATCTGGTGTTTTTCACCGGAACCTACGATACCCCCGGTGTCAGCCATGTGGGCATTTACGTCGGCAACAATATGATGATCCACTGCGGAGATCCGATCTCTTATGCAAACTTAAATTCAAACTATTGGCAGTCCCATTTCTACCGCTATGGGCGCTTGCCGTAAAGGAGAGTGAACGATATGAACCCGAAAATTATGAAGCTCCGTGGAGAGCTGGAGAAGAACAAATGCAAAATCTCCGATCTGCAAGGCCGCAACCGCGAGCTGGAAAAGCAGATTCGTGAGCTGGAGGACACCGACATCATCGGCATGGTGCGTGAGAACAGCATGACGATGGAGCAGTTTGCCGAGCTGTTCCGCCGTATGCAGGCCGCGCCTGCACCGGCCACTTCGGAAAAGGAGGCGTTGAACCATGACTAAGAACACACCGCGCATTTTTATCAGCCTGCTGCTGATGCTCCTGTGTATCGGGATTCTCCCCGTTTCCGCCTTTGCCAGCGGCGGTGATTATCCTGATGATGCGCTGCCCACCGCCGAAAGCAGCGCCGCAGACGCACAGGAAACAAAACAGATCGGCACGGTCACGACCAACGGCGGCAACCTGAACGTCCGCACCGGCGCGGGACTGGACAACACCGCGTTTACGCAGCTCCCCAACGGCACGGTGGTCGATGTGATTGGCAGGGACGGCGATTGGGTAAAAATCCTGCTGCCCGCCCGTGTGGGCTATGTGTACGGCGGCTATCTGACCGTTACCGACGCCGCCGACAGCACCGTGAGCATCGGCAGCATGACGGGCGGCAGCGACGCGCTGACACCGGACGGCAATCTGACGCTGATCGACGATATTGGCACCAGCACCAAGGCAGGAAAACAGTTCATTACGTTGGAAAGCAAGAATGGTAACGTATTTTACATGATTATTGACCGCGACGATGAGGGCGAAGAAACCGTCCACTTCTTGAATCAGGTGGATGAGGCTGACCTGATGGCGCTGACCGGCGAGGAAGAAACGCCCGCCACTTGCTCCTGCACCACCAAATGCGTGGCCGGTACGGTCAATACATCCTGCCCCGTCTGCGCGGTCAACATGACCGAGTGCGTGGGCAAGGAGGCAAAGCCCGAAGTCCCCACCGAGCCGACAGAATCCGCCGCCGAGGAACCGGAGAAAAAGAGCGGCGTGGGCGGCATCCTTGTCGTTCTGCTGATCGTCGCGCTGGGCGGCGGTGCAGCGTTCTACATTTTCAAGCAGAAAAAGGCCAAGCCGCAGACCAAAGGCAGCGCCGATCTGGACGATTATGACTACGGCGAGGACGAATACGAGTTTGAGCCGTATGAGGACGAACCGGAACAGGATACTACGGAGGATACAGACGCATGAGATATTTCACCAACAATCCGCTGGAACGACTGATGATGCAGAAGCCGAAAGCAGCGCGGGAGGACAGCCCTCCCGACGCTGCCAAGGAACACTTCTGCTACGGCTGCAAGCGCTTCGGACAGAGCTGCGTTCGCCCCTGCTACCGTGACGTAAAGAGAATGGAGGCTGCACCATGCGCCTTGTGATTGCCGAAAAACCCTCCGTGGCGCAGAGCATCGCCGCCGTGCTGGGGACAAAATCACGGCATGACGGGTATCTGGAGGGCGGCGGGTACATCGTGTCGTGGTGCTTCGGGCATCTGGCAGAGCTGGCCGACGCCGCCGTTTACAATGCCGATGATGCCAAATGGACGCTGGCGGCGCTGCCCATCATTCCTACCTCGTTCCGCTTCATCGTCCGCTCTGAAAAGCAGAAGCAGTTTGACATTCTGCGGGAGCTGGTGCGCCGGGAGGATGTGGCAGAGGTGGTCAACGCCTGCGACGCTGGGCGCGAGGGTGAGCTGATCTTCCGCACGGTTTACTGCCTTGCGGGATGCTCCAAGCCGATTCTGCGGCTTTGGATTTCTTCAATGGAGGATGATGCCATCCGCAGCGGCTTCCAGCAGCTTAAGTCTGGGCTCGACTATGACGGCCTGCATCAATCTGCCCTGTGCCGCGCCAAGGCTGATTGGCTGGTTGGTATCAACGCCACGCGGTATTTCTCCCTGACGTATGGCCGCACATTGAACATTGGGCGCGTCATGTCGCCCACGCTGGCGCTGCTGGTACAGCGCGAGGCGGAGATCTCCGCATTTGTGGCAGAACCGTTCTACACCGTCCAGCTCGATTGCGGCTTTCCCGCCACGACAGGCCGAATGAAGGACAGGAAGGACGCCGACGCCATCGCCAACGCCTGCAAGGGCAAGGCAGTAACCGTCAAAAGCGTGGAGCGCAAGGAAAAGTCTGAGAAAGCGCCCGCGCTCTACGATTTGACCTCCCTCCAGCGCGACGCCAACCGCGTTCTCGGCTACACCTCTCAGCAGACCCTCGACTATCTCCAAGCGCTCTATGAAAAGAAGCTCTGTACCTACCCGCGCACCGACAGCCGCTTTCTGACCGACGATATGGAGGGCAGCGTCCCCGGCCTTGTCGCCGCCGCTGCCGCTGTCTGCGGCATGGAGAAGCCGCCGACCATCTGCGCCAAGCAGGTATGCAGCAGTAAAAAAGTCACCGATCACCACGCCATTGTTCCCACCATCAGCGCGGAAAAGGTAGATATGGCCTCTCTGCCGCTGGGCGAACGCGAGGTGCTGAAGCTGGCGGCAAGGGGCTTGCTTCGTGCGGTGGATGAACCACATCGCTACGCAGAAACGGTCATTACGGTGGACTGTGCCGGTCTGAGCTTCACCGCCAAGGGCAAAACCGTCCTTGCTCCCGGCTGGAAGCGCTATGAGCAGGAGCAGACGGAGGCAGCGCCCGCGCTGCCGGTGGTAACGGATAATCAGACGCTTTCCGTATCTGCCGCGTCGGTCAAGACCGGAAAAACCACGCCGCCCAAGCATTTCACCGAGGATACGCTGCTGGCCGCGATGGAAAACGCGGGCAAGGAGGATATGCCAGATGATGCCGAGCGCAAGGGCATCGGAACCCCGGCGACCCGCTCCGGTATCATTGAAAAGCTGGTGTCCTCCGGTTTTGTGGAGCGCAGGAAGTCCAAAAAGATCACAAATCTGCTGCCCACCTCCACCGGCACGGCGCTTATCACCGTTCTGCCCGAACAGCTCCAGTCTCCGCAGCTCACCGCTGAATGGGAGCACCGCCTGAAAGAGATCGAGCGCGGTGAAATCGCCCCGGACAGCTTCATGGATGGGATCGCCGCCATGCTACATGAGCTGGTGCAGACCTACAAACCCATCCCCGGTACGGAAGTCCTGTTCCCCTCCGGGCGTGAGGTGGTCGGCAAGTGTCCCCGCTGCGGAGCCGAGGTGACGGAATCACCGAAAGGCTTTTTCTGCGAGAACCGTGCCTGTTCCTTTGTTCTCTGGAAAAACAGCCGCTTTTTCACCGCCAAGAAAAAGGTGCTGACAAAATCCCTTGCCGCTGCGCTTTTGAAAAATGGCCGCGCCCCGCTGAAAGGCTGCTACTCCGAAAAGACCGGGAAAACCTATGATGCCAGCGTTCTTCTGGAGGACGATGGACAGCGCACGGGCTATAAGATGGTGTTCGACAATGGCTGATGCGCCGCGTATGGATCACAAGCAGCTCCGCCGCGCCAAGAAGCTCATTCGGAAGCTCTGCTGTAATTACGATCACGGCAACTGCCTCGCGCTGGATGATGGAGAGCCTTGCGTCTGCGTACAGGGTATTTCCTACTCGCTGCTGTGCAACTGGTTCCGAAACGCGGTACTTCCCGCCGACCATGAGCTGCTGGCCGACGTAATGCGGGAAAGACCGGAAAAACGCTGCGCCGTCTGCGGCAAGCCGGTCTATTCTTCCTCCAACCGCGCCAAGTATTGCCCGGTCTGCGCCAAGCAGGAGCGCCGAAAGCAGGACGCCAAACGGAAGCGTGAACAATACTGGAACCTCCGCAAATAGAGACTGGGAAAGCCCCGTGCCGCAAGGCTTTTTCCATGCCGGATTGCAAGTGGCTGCGTCATTCTATCCGCAAGCGCAAAAACGGCCTCTATCTGCGGAGAATTGCCCCTGTGCAGGATGTGTTTTCTTCTGCGCAGGGGCGCTATTTTTTGAAAGGAGATCATCATGGCTGAAAAGCAAACCAACAAAGACCGGATGCGGGAAATCGTTGACAGCATCGAAAACGGCATCAAGGAGCTGTTCGAGAGCGATAAGTACCGGAAGTACCTTGCCACCATGAGCCGCTTTCACCGCTACTCGGTCAACAACACCATGCTCATCTATATGCAGCGCCCCGACGCCACCCATGTGGCGGGCTTCAACAAGTGGCGCGATCAGTTCGGCAGGAACGTCCTGAAAGGCGAAAAAGGTATCCGCATCATCGCTCCTACTCCCTATAAGAAAAAGGTCGAGGAAATCAAGACCGACCCGGAAACCAATGCGCCGGTGCTGGATGCGGATGGCAAGGCCATCATTGAGGAAAAGGAAATCCGAATCCCTATGTTCAAGGTGGTATCCGTCTTTGATGTGTCACAGACTGCGGGAAAGCCCTTGCCCCAGCTTGCCGCTGATCTGAGCGGCAATGTGCAGCAGTATGAGGTTTTCATGGAGGCGCTGCGCCGCGCTTCTCCCGTTCCGATAGAGATAAAGCCCGTTGCGCATGACACAGATGGCTTTTTCAGCATTAAGGCGCAGAGCATCACCATCCGCGCCGGTATGAGTGAGGTGCAGACGGTATGCGCCGCCGTCCATGAGATTGCTCACGCCAAGCTCCACGACTATGAACACATGACAGAGCTTGCGGACGATGGTGAGACGATCCTTGTCCCCGGAGAAAAGAGTCGCAACACCGAGGAGGTCGAGGCCGAAAGCATCTCCTATGCGGTCTGCCAGTATTACGGCATTGAAACGGGAGAAAACAGCTTCGGCTATATCGCCACATGGTCAAAGGGCAAGGAGCTGAAAGAGCTTCGCGCCAGTCTGGAAACCATCAACAAGACGGCTTCCGAGCTGATTACGGACATTGACCGGCATTTTGCGGAGATTTGCAGGGAGCGCGGCATTTCTGTGGAGAAATCCGAGCAAGCGGAAAGCCAATTAAAAGAGAACAGCAATATGTCTGCGGCTGACTTGGCAAAAAGCATTTCAGAGCTGTATCTCGATGCGAATGGCCTTGCCTTTCTCAGCGAATTTGCAAGTCAGGAAGATTGCCTCCAGCATTTCTACGAAGATCTGTTGACAGGAGCAGATGAGATAAAAGGCTTCCTGTCCGAAACACTTGAGCAGAGCGATGAATACGCGCACAGAGCGAATGAGCTGCTGTTGGAAGTTGAGGCATTTCAGAAAAGTCACACTTCCTTAAAGGAACTCGACGCTAATGAGCGTTGGTATGCGGTTGATGGTGGGAGCAAGCATCTTCGCATAACAGAAGATGGTGCAAAATATGCCTATGAACTTTACGACAAGGACACTCTACACCTTCTGGAAAGCGGAACAGTACATGACGATGATGTAAACTTTCTTTTGGCGGCTGCGATTCGTATCTGCGAAACACATGGCTATGATAAGACCGTGCCGTTTGAAGTTTTGTCAAACAAGTTTGCAGGGATTTTGTACTCACTCGAATTGTCATCGGACGACAATCAGGTTGTTCACGAGGAGGCCGGTTCTCGTGCCGCAGGCACACTTCCAACTTCGCCAGAGCTGGAACAGGCCACCCCGATGCCCGACCCCACGCTGACGGTGGACGATATGCGCAGCTATGGGTATCTGGACGGCGATATGCTCCCGCTTTCCAAAGACCGGGCGCTGGAGCTGCTGGAGCATGACATCACGGTTTATATGCTCCATCCCGACAACGCCGAAGAAATGGTTTTTGAGGCCGAGGACATCATCAAGCATGACGGAATGTTCGGGATCACACAACCGGATTGGGATGCGGTCAAAGGCCATATCCCGCCCCGTGATGTGGAACAGCGCTTTTTGAACAGCCCCACCGATTCTATGGCGATCTATCAACTGCGCCGGGACGCGCCGGTCGAGCTGCGTTTTGCCAGCCTCGGCAGTCTGGCCGCACCGCCTGACCCGGCCAACTATGAAGCCATTTATACCCGTGAGGTGTACCCGGACGATGATACCGGCAGAATCCTTGAAAACTTCTACTACATTTTCAACGACGAGCGCCCCGGCGATTTTGTGGGACACAGCCTCTCCGTCAGCGACATCGTTGCGCTGAAACAGAACGGCAAGGTATCCTATCACTACTGTGACAGCATGGGATTTCAGGAGCTGCCCGCTTTTCAGAAGCCGGAGAATTACCTGAAAGCCGCCGAAATGTCGATGGAGGACGATTATGGCATGATCGACGGCATTATCAATAACGGCTCCAAACAGCCCACCGTTGCCAATCTTGAGGCACAGGTCAAGGCCGGTATGTCCATCTCCTTGATGGATTTGGCAGAGGCGGCACACCGGGAAAAGAAGAAATCTGTGCTGGAGCAGCTCAAAAGCCAACCGGCCCAAGAACGTCCACACAAAACAGCGCCCAAAAAGAGCGCGGAAAAGGAGCTTTGATATGAACATCACCTTTGAAGAACGCCAGCTTATGAGCCTCTACAACACCGGCACCCGCACGGGCTTGATCGCAGCGCTGGAGGAAATGCGCGGCTACCTCGCTGCGGATGAAACGGAGCTGCGGGAGCTGACGGACAGCGCCATCGCAAAGCTGCGCAGGATGAGCGACGCGGAATATGACGCGCTCGACCTGTTCCCCGATTTTGAAAAGGAGGATATGGATGCCGAGTAAAGTACAGCTCTATGCGCAGATGGCAGACCGCACGGCGGAGCAGATCACGGGAAGCTACCAGAAGTGGACGGCATTTCTGACCACCGCCGCAAGGCTGTATAAGTACCCCTACAACGAGCAGCTCATGATCTTCGCCCAGCGCCCGGAAGCCACGGCCTGCGCGGAATACGACCTTTGGAATAAGCAGATGCGCCGCTATGTGCGGCGAGGCAGCAAGGGCATCGCCCTTGTGGATACCAGCAGCGACCAACCCAAACTCCGATATGTATTCGATGTTTCCGATACCAGCGGCGGCGAGAACTCTCGCCGCCCTTATCTTTGGGAATACCGGCAGGAGCATCGTGAGGTGGTATCTGCGGCGCTGGAGCAGCGCTTCGACGTTTCTGGTGAAAACGGACTTGCCGATCAGATGGAGCGTGTGGCGGCGCAGCTTGTAGATGAATACTGGCACGACAACTGGCGCGATATTGTCGGCATCGTTGACGGTTCCTTTTTGGAGGACTATGATGAGTTCAACATCGGAGCCGCTTTTCGGAACGCCGCCGTTGTCAGCACCACCTATGCGCTGCTGTCCCGCTGCGGGATGCAGCCGGGAGATTACTTCGAGCATGAGGATTTTCTGAACGTCTTTGATTTCAACACCCCGCAGACCGTCGCCGCTCTTGGAACGGCCATCAGCCAGTCCAGCGAGCTGGTGCTGCGGCAGATCGAAGTCACCATCAAGAATTATGAGCGCGAGAAAATCGCGGAAAGGAGCGAAAGCCATGAGCGAACTGACCTACACCCGCAGCGGGGATTATCTGATTCCCGATCTGAGCCTGACCGAGCAGCCGCAAGCCCCGCTGGGCAAGTACGGCAGGATGCGGAAGAATTACCTGAAGGAGCATCGTCCGGTGCTGTGGAACAGCCTGCTGCTGTCCGAGAAGCTGTACCCCCATCTGCGGGAGATCGACGAGGCGGCGAACAACCGGCTGGAACAGATGATGCCGGAGCTGATGAAGTCGGCGGGCGTGACGGAATCGCTGAAAGCCAGCGACCCGATGAAGTGGGTAGGGCTGATGAACACGCTGAAAGCGCAGGCCGAGGAAACGATCCTCACGGAACTGGTGTTCAGCTAAATATGTTCGATGCCCCTGCTGGGGCGCAGATGTCCTTCTTCCCCTCAGAGGCAGAACAAATTCAATCCATCGCAGAAGCGGAGAGTGTAACACCCTCCGCTTTTTCTATGTTCATTTCTCAGGATGATATTGACCACATCCTGCGCGCGGGCGGTAATGCGGATGCAGCGCGGATGAAAATTGCTGCGGAATTCTCCAAGCAAAAACCTTTAGAGGATCGCGCGGCATTTCTGAAAGCTCTTTACTACGGCGGCAACGGCCTGATTACGGATAACGGCAGGCTTTCCGCATGGTACGGGGACGATGGTATCCATATTGCAACCGGAGATACCTCTCGCTATCTTCGCTCTGCACAAGTGATAGGCTGGGCAGATGCGGCGGAGCGTATTGAGGAGCTTCTGGACGGCGGCGCATTTGCCACCAATCTTGAGGTCACGGAAGCCCCGCGCTATGAGCGGCTGGGTATTGCTGTGGATGTCTGGAATCTTTATCACGATTTCTCGGATGAAGCAAAGTCGCTGGGGTATCTGTCCTGCTTGGGTAATATCCATAGCACCAGCTTTCCAGAGGAAACGGAGCGTCTGACGGACGATCTGCTGAATCCGGCGTTCCGGGATAGGCTCCTGTCGGAATACAAGGTATTTATGGACGCCTACCGCGAAAACCGTGCGCTGCTGCGCTTCCATTACCACAAGTCGCAGGCACTTCTCACACGTTTGGAAGATTTGTCCCTTCCGCGAAAGGAATTCCGCTCCGATATGGAGGCTATTCCAGAAACCGGCAGGTTTATCACCGAAGATGAAATTGCGGCTTCTCTTGCAAACGGGAGCAGCTTTGAGGGTGGAAAGACCCGCATCTATGCGTTTTTCCAGACTTCGCACACTCCCAAGGAGAATGCCGATTTTCTGAAAAAGGAGTACGGCATCGGCGGGCATACCCATGCCGTATCCAGAGAAAGCGGCAGCTATGAAGATCACGGCAGCAAAGGCATCACGCTGAAAAAAGCGGGCTGTGCAGATGTTCAGATGAATTGGAACAAGGTCGCTTCACGTATCTCTGAGCTGATTCGGATGAACCGCTATTTTACACCAGACGAACAGGCGCTTTATGATAAAGCGCAGGCACAGGATGTGGTGCGATACACCGCCTACGACAGCTATAACGCCATCAAGGAAGCCCACCCGGACAACATCGTGCTGTATCAGGTCGGTGACTTCTTCGAGCTGTATGGCGAAGATGCACGGGCAGTTGCGGATGATCTCAGCCTTGAGCTGACGCGCCGCAATTTGGAGGGAGTAGGCCGTGTTACCATGTGCGGCTTCCCTGCAAAGGATTTGGAGAAATACGTTGAAAAGCTGCGGGAAAAGCATGATGTAACAATTTCGCGCATTGGCGATTCCAGTCATGAATACACAGCATATACACTCCCATCTATCGACCATGAAGCCGAAAATGCCATCAATGCCTATGAAGCAGAGTACGGCGCAGACGGAACGAGGGCGTTCCGCGACCTCGCAGAAGATATGCCCCAGCCCACGGTGCAGATACAGCTTGAACGGTACAGACCTATTGTAATTGCTACAGTTTCAGATGATACCGCTTATCGCAACGCCTGCGGTCACTCCGATAGGGAAAACGCGGAGATTGAGTGCAACGCCGCTGTGCGCCGTGCCATCCTCGGTTCAAAGGATATGGAGCTGATCCGGCTGTTTTCGGATGTACCGGAATTCCGCAGTCGTTTGCACCGAGAGACTTTTGAGGGAACCTATGCGCGGCTCCATGATCTGCTGCGTCCGCTCTCGCAGGACGATATAGACGATGCACTCCGTGCATGGAACGGAAATATCGAGAGCAAGCACGCCGTAGTGCGGTATATGGAGCAGCACGGACGTGAAAAAGAAACTGCTGCATGGCTTGCTCACGAGTACGGCGGCAAGGAGGGCAACAATCTCTTTATCGTCCGCGCTGGAAGCCCGGAAACCGCCGAACTGACATGGTCGAAGGTGCAGCGGCGTATCGCACAGCTTATCCGCGAGGATAAATTCTTCACAGAGCAAGAAAAGTCTGTGTTGGAGCAGAACCGGAATTACCTGATTTTAGACCGGCTGCGGGCAGACTGCGAATACTTTCTTGGCGCAGGCAATCGCGCAGAAAAGCATCTGTGGGCGGGCAGTGTCTATGCACAGATCGTCAAAATGCGGGAGCTGTATGACGCGCTCCCCCAAAAACCGGAATGGCTGACGAAAGAAATGATTGATGATTATGCCGACCGGATGGCACCGCAGTATCAGGTCGTAGTGTATCATCACTTTGAAAACGGCTTTGATGAGAAGCGGGACTATCAAACGCTGGAAGAAGCAGAAAAAGCCGCACAGGGTTATGTGGACGGCACGATGGGAAGCGACGGCTTTGCGTATGACGGCGCAGCCATCTACGACCAGCAGGCACGGAAGTATCTGCGTATCTACGGCGATTACCCGGATGAACGGGCGCACGCAGAGGTAGCGGGACGTGAGCCGACCGCAGAAACCATTACCCCCGCAGACCGCTTTCATGTGGTGAGCCTTGACCGGGGCTTTCGTACCCTGTACGCCGTGTGGGACGACGAGGCCCACGGCTACTATGTGGACGCGGACGGCGTGACCGAGGAATTTACAAGCGAATGGCAGGCGGAGGCGTACCGGCTGGAGCTGCAAGGACAGGCGGAACAGGCGCTCACGGAGCGTGCAAAGGGACTGATCTCCGACTTCTGCCGGAGCGAATACGGCTCTGAGGCGGATTTCAGCGACCCGGCGAAAATCGGTGTCGCCTACACCACCGTCACCGACGATGAGATTCCCGTTCAGGTGAATATCGACCTTGTGAATTACCGACTGGAGCGCTATCTGGATGACGAGCATCTGGAAACCCGGCAGTACGCCTCTTTGCAGGAGCTTATTACCAACGAGCTGGAAAACCTCGATTTCAGCGACCTCATTCACGTTTCGGATGAGGATGTGGAGCAATACCGCTGGCATGAACCGGAAGAAACGGCTCCTGTCCCGCAACGAGAACCGTTCCCGTATTCCGTAGGTGATACGGTGTATCTGGAAAACGGCAAGCCCTATATCATCGAGAGCATCGGCGTCTTTGATATTACCCTCAGCGACCCGACGCTTTTCTATCCCATCTCCCGCGCGGAGAGCAGGGAGAGCTTCGCGCGGCTCATGGAGCGGTATCCGCAGCCGGGAAAGGAACCTGCTTATACCGAGGAAACCGTGGCGGTATATCCCGGTGACAAAAACAACCTCCCCTATGATGTAGAGATTCGTACCCTGCGCTTTGACGAGCCGGAGCCTCCATCTTTTGAGGAGGTCGTGGACGCCAATCCCATTTCCGTGCAGGCAGGCGGCGAGTGGCAGACCTTCCCCAACCGTGAAGCCGCCGAAAAAGCCATGTACGAGGAGTACAAGGACAATCTTCGCCGGAACGCAGAAAACTTCCGCATCACCGACGATGAGCTGGGCGTCGGCGGCGCAAAGGCCAAGTTCCGGGCGAATATGGCGGCAATCAATCTTCTGAAGGAGTTGGAATTTGAGGGCTTGCAGGCCAGCCCGGAACAGCAGGAAATCCTCTCCCGTTATGTGGGCTGGGGAGGTTTGGCAGATGCGTTCGATGAAAATAAGCCAAATTGGGCAGACGAATTTGCAGAGCTGTACGCCACACTTTCCCCGGAGGAATACGCCGCCGCCAGAGCTTCCACGCTGAACGCCCACTACACCAGTCCCACGGTTATCAAGGCAATCTATGAAGCCGTTGGAAACATGGGCTTCCAGACCGGCAACATCTTGGAGCCTGCCATGGGCGTCGGGAACTTTTTTGGGCTTCTCCCGCAGGAGATGCAAGGAAGCCGCTTGTACGGTGTGGAGCTGGACAGCATCACCGGCAGAATCGCCAAGCAGCTCTATCCCAAGGCAGACATTGCCGTGGCAGGCTTTGAAACCACCGACAGACGGGATTTCTTCGACCTTGCCATCGGCAACGTGCCCTTTGGACAGTACCAGGTCAACGACCGGGCTTACAACAAGCTCGGTTTTTCCATTCACGACTACTTTTTTGCCAAGACGCTCGACCAAGTTCGCCCCGGCGGCGTGATCGCCTTTGTGACCTCCCGCTATACGATGGACAAACAATCTCCCGAAGTCCGTAAGTACATCGCGCAGCGGGCGGAGCTGTTGGGTGCGATCCGCCTGCCCAACAATGCGTTCAAGGCCAACGCCGGTACGGAGGTGGTGTCCGACATCATCTTCCTGCAAAAGCGTGACAGACCCATCGACATTGAACCTGACTGGGTGCATCTCGGTGAAAATGAGGACGGATTTTCCATCAATCAGTATTTCATCGACAACCCCGAAATGGTATTAGGCCGACAGACCTCGGAGAGTACGCAGTACGGCAGACAGGACTTTACTGTGGAACCGTATGAGGATTTGGACCTTGCCACGCAGCTCAGATACGCCATTCAGAATATCGGCGGCAAGTACGAAGCCGCAGAGTTGCCTGACCTCGGTGAGAACGAAACCATACAGGATACCATTCCGGCAGACCCCAACGTGAAGAATTACAGCTATGCCGTGGTGGACGGTGAGGTGTACTACCGTGAGAACTCCGTCATGGTCAAGCCCAACCTGAACGCCACCGCAAAGGAGCGCGTCAAGGGAATGGCAGAGCTGCGGGACTGCGTTCACCGGCTCATCGACCTTCAGATGTGGGAATCCGACGACATTTCCATACGCGCCGAGCAGCAGAAGCTCAACCGCCTCTATGACCGCTTCACCGAGAAATATGGCCTCATCAACAGCCGGGGCAACGCCCTCGCCTTTGCAGACGACAGCTCCTACTACCTGCTCTGCTCCCTTGAGGTGCTGGACGATGAGGACAAGACCAAGCTCAAAAGCAAGGCGGATATGTTCACCAAGCGCACCATCAAGCAGCAGCGCAGCGTGGATTCCGTGGATACCGCCGCAGAAGCCCTCGCCCTGTCCATCGGGGAAAAAGCCCGCGTGGATATGGCGTATATGTCCCAGCTCACCGGCAAGAGCGAGGACGACATCATCGACGAGCTGAATGGCGTCATCTTCCTCGACCCTGTTTACGGCGACTGGCAGACAGCGGACGAATACCTCTCCGGCAACGTCCGGCAGAAGCTGCGGGAGGCGGAGAACGCCGCCGTTGACAGCCCCGGCTATCTGCCCAACGTGGAGGCATTGCGCGCCGCACAGCCCAAAGACCTTGACGCTTCGGAAATCGAGGTGCGCCTCGGCGCGACGTGGATAGACAAAAAGTACATTCAGCAGTTCATGTTCGAGCTGCTGGAGCCGCCTGTGTACGCCCGCCGATCCTTGGAGGTCAACTACTCGGAGTTCACGGCGGAGTGGAACATCTCCGGCAAGAACAGCATCCCCTACAACGACATCAACGCCCGCATGACCTACGGCACCGACTGCGCCAACGCCTACAAAATCCTTGAAGATACGCTGAACCTGCGGGACGTGCGCATCTACGACACCGTAAGGGACGCGGACGGCAAGGAAAAGCGCGTCCTCAACAGCAAGGAAACCACCCTCGCCCAGCAGAAGCAGCAGGCCATCAAGGAGGCGTTCCGTGACTGGATCTGGCGCGACCCCGACAGGCGGCGGGAGCTGGTGCAGCTCTACAATGAGCGCTTCAATTCCACCCGTCCCCGGGAATATGACGGCAGGCACCTGATCTTTCCGGGCATGAATCCTGAGATCACGCTGCGGGAGCATCAGCGAAACGCCATCGCCCACGACCTCTACGGCGGCAACACGCTCCTTGCCCATGAGGTGGGCGCGGGCAAGACCTTTGAGATGATCGCCGCAGCCATGGAGGGAAAGCGCCTCGGCCTGTGCCAGAAATCCCTCTTTGCCGTGCCGAACCACCTGACGGAGCAGTGGGCCTCGGAGTTCCTGCGGCTCTACCCCTCCGCCAATATCCTTGTGGCTACCAAAAAGGACTTTGAGACACGCAACCGCAAGAAGTTCTGCGCCCGCATTGCCACCGGCGACTATGACGCCGTTATCATCGGTCACAGCCAGTTTGAGCGCATCCCCGTTTCCAGAGAACGGCAGGAGCGGCTCTTGCAGGAGCAGATTTGGGAGATCGAGGACGGCATTTCGGAGCTCAAGGCCAGCCGCGCCGAGCGCTTTACCATCAAGGAGCTGGAGCGCACCAAGAAAAATCTGAAGGCCAAGCTGCAAAAGCTCCACGACGCCGCCCGCAAGGACGATGTTGTGACCTTTGAACAGCTCGGTGTAGACCGGCTCTATGTGGACGAGGCGCACAGCTTCAAAAACCTGTTCCTTTACACAAAAATGCGAAACGTGGCGGGGCTTTCCACCACCGACGCCCAGAAGTCCTCGGATATGCTCTTAAAATGCCGGTACATCGACGAAATCACCCACGGCAAGGGCGTCACCTTCGCCACGGGTACGCCCATCTCAAATTCCATGACGGAACTGTATACCATGATGCGGTATTTGCAGCACGATATGCTCAAGCGCAACAGTCTGACCCACTTCGACTGTTGGGCCTCCGCCTTTGGGGAAACCACCACCGCCATCGAGCTTGCCCCGGAGGGCTATACTTTAGTAGGACGATAAATAATGCGTTCCTAAATTGAAAATAGGTTATCAAAGTCGGTTGCAGAATTTCAAAAAATATTTTTTTGATTCTTTGAAAAACAGTTCCGCTTTGTATCCCTATTTTCTCCTATTGGTAGAGGGAGTAATACTTTTAATACCAAAACAGATTACATAAGGAAAGGAGGATAAGAGAATGTCAAGGACTTCAAAGATTACAGCACTCTATGAGCGTTTATCAAGAGATGATGACCTCAATGGTGAGTCAAATTCAATAACCAACCAAAAACAATACTTGGAAGATTACGCCCGAAGAAATGGCTTTACGAATATCCGTCATTTTACTGACGATGGTTTTTCGGGTGTGAATTTCAATCGTCCGAGTTTTCAGGAGTTGATTAAGGAAGTAGAAGCAGGAAATGTCGCAACGATTATTGTTAAGGATATGAGCCGATTAGGACGAAACTATCTGCAAGTCGGTTTTTATACGGAAGTTCTGTTTCCACAGAAAGATGTCCGTTTTCTTGCAATAAACAACAGTATCGACAGCAACAATGCTTCTGATAATGACTTTGCCCCGTTTTTGAATATTATGAACGAGTGGTACGCCAAAGACACAAGCAATAAAATCAAGGCTGTGTTTGATGCCCGTATGAAAGACGGAAAGCGTTGCAGCGGTTCAATTCCTTATGGATATAACCGATTAGCAACCGACAAACAAACGCTTGTCGTTGACCCTGTGGCTTCTGAGGTGGTAAAGCGTATCTTTTTGCTTGCCAACGAGGGCAAAAGTCCGAGAGCAATCGCTGAATTGCTTACCGAAGAAAAGGTTTTAATTCCAGCGGCACACGCAAAGGAATATCACCCCGAACAGTATAATGGAATAAAGTTTACAGACCCGTATCTTTGGGGAATGTCAACTATAAGAGCAATTTTGAGCAGACAGGAATATCTCGGTCATACCGTTTTGCGTAAATCGGTCAGTACGAATTTCAAACTGCACAAAAGGAAGAATACCGATGAAGATGAACAGTATGTATTTTATAATACGCACGAGCCTATCATCACGCAGGAACTTTGGGACAGCGTTCAGAAGCGAAAGAAACGAGCGAGCAAGACAGCAGCCAAAGGTACGCACAGCAACCGTTTAAGCGGTTATTTGTACTGTGCTGATTGTGGCAGAAGGATGACCCTGCAAACGCATTACAGCAAAAAAGACCGTTCGGTGCAGTATTCTTACCGTTGTGGTGGATATGCAAGCAAAGTAAACTCTTGTACTGCCCATTCGATTAGTGTTGATAATGTTGAAGCCTTGATATTATCGGCTGTCAAACGATTATCAAGATTTGTCCTGAATGACGAAGAAGCCTTTGCAAAGGAGCTTCAAGCGTTGTGGAATGAGAAGCAGACAGAAAAGCCAAAGCACAATAAATCGGAATTGCACCGTTTTCAGAAGCGATACGATGAACTTTCCAAACTTATTCGTGGTCTGTATGAAAATCTTGTTTCGGGATTACTGCCCGAAAGACAGTATAAGCAACTAATGAAGCAGTATGATAATGAGCAGGCTGAACTGGAAACGAAAATTGAGGAAATGCAAAAGGAACTGACCGAAGAAAAGGCGAATACGGTTGATATTAAGCATTTCATTTCTTTGATACGCAAGTGCAAAGAGCCGACAGAAATTTCCGATTTGATGTTTGCCGAACTCATTGACAAGATTGTGGTTTATGAAGCAGAGGGTGTGGGAAAAGCAAGGACACAAAAGGTTGATATTTATTTCAACTATGTTGGGCAGGTCGATATTGCCTATACAGAAGAAGAACTTGCTGAAATAAAGGCACAGGAAGAACAGATAGAAATGGAGCGATTGGCAAAACAGCGTGAGCGTGAAAAAGCCTACCGAGAGAAGCGAAAGGCGAAAAAACTCGCTGAAAACGGTGGAGAAATCGTAAAAGCAAAGGTATGCCCCCATTGTCAAAAGGAGTTTGTGCCTACAAGCAACCGACAGATATTCTGTTCAAAAGATTGTTGCTATCAGGCAAGGCAGGACAAGACAAAAGCCGACAGAGAAGCAGAAAAAGGAAATCATTATTATCGTCAGCGTGTCTGTGCTGTGTGTGGCAGTACCTACTGGCCTACACACAGTCAGCAGAAATTCTGTTCCGAAGAATGTCAAAAACAAAATCACAACGAGAAATCTTTGGAATTTTACCACAAGAAGCAAAAGGAGAAATCAGGATGCAACGATTTATTACAGACGAAAGAACTGGTATCCAGTACGAACTCATCGGAGATTATTACTATCCCTGCTTGACGATAGAAAACGAAGAACCGCCCACTCTCACAAAATACGGAAGAATGAGGGAAAGATATTTAAGGGAACACAGGAAAATCTTGTATATCAATCTGCTTACAAGCGGAAAGTTATATGAACACCTTGCCGATATTGATACTTCGGCGTGTGATATGGCGGAG
>OHVY01000226.1_pt1 | contig 19058 bp, 15 predicted proteins | sample 1579641 | NCBI WGS metagenome assembly OHVY01 (sample SAMEA3882536, study PRJEB24775) | human gut metagenome | biome: human-associated habitat; feature: intestine environment; material: feces | place: Netherlands | collected 2009/2010
AAAAGTATAGCAGTGGTTGCTGTGCATATGCACAGCAACCACTGCTATACTTTTATTCAGTTACGTTTTCACATGCTATGAAGATGAAATCGCGGAAGCCTTCTTACAGTGCCGCTTTATATATCTTGTACATATCTTCCTCATGAAGTACCTTCGCAGATCCTTTGCTTCCCTTGCATCCGATGCTGCATTTATGTGCCATCAGTTTCAGTTCTTCATCTGTAGGATCAATGCCAAGTTCATGGATAGAAGTTGGCATCTTGAGTTCACGGAAGAAGTCTTCTATGGCTTCGATTCCACGTAATGCCACATCGTCTGCGGTTCCTTCCGGGTCTACCCGCATGACGTTCATTGCGAATTTTTCGAACCTAGGAAGGCAGTCTTTGTATACATATCTTGCCCAGGAACCCCAGATTGCCGCAAGGCCTGCACCGTGTGCCACGTCAAACAGTCCTCCGATCTCATGTTCCAGTGCATGGGAAGCGAAATCTCCTCCGACAACCGCGCCACAGCCTGTCAGCCCGTTATGAGACAGACTTCCTGCCCACATTACTTCCGCACGTGCATCATAGTTCTTCGGATCATTGATCAGAATTCTTGCATTCTCAATTACCGTACGCATCAGACCCTCTGCAATACTGTCTGTGATCTCCATATTTCCACCATTTGTAAAATAGCGTTCCAGCGTATGCATCAGAATGTCTGTGCATCCGCATGCTGTCTGATAATCCGGCAGTGTCATGGTCAGTTCCGGATTCATGATTGCAAAGCGCGGTCTTCCATAGTCATTGCGGTATCCTCTCTTGATCCAGCCGTCTTCTTTTGTAATAACAGAAGAATTACTCATCTCACTTCCTGTCGCTGCAATAGTCAGTACAACACCAATCGGAAGACATCCTGTTGCCTGGCGCTTTTTGTCATAAAAATCCCATACGTCCCCTTCATTGGCAACTCCATATCCGATTGCTTTTGCAGAATCGATCGCACTTCCGCCGCCTACAGCAAGGATGAAATCTACTCCTTCTTTTTTCGCGAGCTCGATTCCTTCATATACCAGTGAAAGTCTTGGGTTCGGTACTGCACCACCAAGTTCTATATAGTCAATCTTTGCTTCATCCAGGGAAGCCTTTACTTTATCCAATAATCCGGTACGTTTGACGCTTCCGCTTCCGTAATGGATCATTACTTTCTTACATCCCTGTTCTTTTACCAGTTCTCCACATTTGTCTTCTGTATTTTTTCCAAATACAACTTTGGTTGGTGTGTAATAATTAAAATTATACATAAGGTCTCCTTCTTTTTGGTATAAAAAATATGCTATAGATTTCTCCATAGCATATTTTAATCTTTCTCTATGATTTTTTCAACAGACGTTTTACCGCTTTATGCAGCTCATTGATAATAATTTATTCCGTCCGAAGTGCCGTAACCGGATCGCTCTTCGATGCTTTCTTTGACGGGATCAGTCCACCAAGCAATGTCAGTACCACACTCAGTGCGATCAGCACCAGTGCCGGAATAACCGGAAGCACTGCATTTACATTGGAATTATCTGCCACCGCATGAATGATCATATTGCCAGGGAGCAGAAGCAACAGCGTCAGTCCGATTCCGATCAGTCCCGCACACAGTCCAATAATGAAGGTCTCCGCATTAAACACCTGAGATACATTCCTCTTCGATGCGCCGATCGCCCTTAAGATTCCGATCTCTTTCTTCCGCTCCAGCACACTGATATACGTAATGACTCCGATCATAATTGAAGATACGACCAGTGAAATCGCCACAAAGGCAATCAGCACATAACTGATAGTATTGATGATATCTGTCACCGATGACATCAGAGTTCCCACTACATCCGTGTAGGAAATCACCTGTTCATCCTTGCCGGCTTTCTCCATCTTCTTGTTATAACGATCCAGATAATCCACTACCTGTTCCTTACTTTCAAAATCTTTAGGATAAATGTCAATCTCGCTTGGTTTTGCGAAGTCAGCATATCCTAATTTCTGCAGATTGCTGTCATACGTTGCACTCGCCGTTCCGCTCATAGACATCATAAGTTCTGTCAGATCATCCTCCGTCATATTGAACTGAAATGCCTTTGCAAATGCATCTGTATCGATCTTCATCGCATCTGGCATGACACTCTGGAGATTCTGTCCGATCTGTGTCATGGCAGATTCCATTACTTTACCCATACCGGAAGACATCTGTCCGATGATCTGCTCCATGGCCGACGAGATCTGTGTCTCAAGTGCATTTCCAAAAGATTTCGCATACGCTCTCATTGCCTGCTTCATGTAAGCATTCATCCCGGATGAAAGCTGGCTTTCCAGACTCTTCATGTCCAGTGTCTCTGAAAGACCGTTACTCAGCCGCTGTTTTCCATCTGCCGTTCCGAGATAAGCTGCAAAGTTCTCACCCATCTTTGTCACATCTGCATATCCTTTTTCCTGTGCATAGCTTAAATATCCAGCCGCAAGTTCCTGCGCCATTGCCTGCAGATCCGCTTCCGATATCTCAATATCCACATCTTTATACAGGTCATTCACCCAGTCTGTTATGATCTGCTTTGCTTCTGCCGTCTGTAAATACTGGCGGAAATATGTTCCGTACTGGTCCGCACTGATATCTCCGATTCCCTGATCCTTTACGTATTTTTCAAACCCCTGCATGATATCTGTCAGAAGCTTCTGTACCTTTTCTTCTGTAATGGTTACTTTTCCACTCTCCTTTAGAATCTTTGAAAAATACTTTTTCATGATCTGCTTTGCACCATCTGTTTTCAGATATTCCGAGAAGTTATCTCCCAGATGCGAATAATCTGCTTCCGGATGCGTCTTCGCATATGCCTGATACCCTTCCATCAATGAAACAGCCATCTTCTGCATTCCGCCCGGTTTCACCTTGACATCCAGCCCCGACAGCATATCTCCCAGACCTGCCGACGGAAGCCCCGACAGATTCAGATCCACCTGATCCAGATTCACAAGTCCGGATAAATTCAACGTATTGCCATCCAGCTTAAATGCATCCTGCAGATTCACTGCTTTCGAAAAGTCCAGTGAATTTCCGAGACTTCCTGCAAGGTCTGTATCTCCCATGCCGAATGCTTTCTGAAGTGCGTCTTCATCTACGCTGAATAACGAGTTCATATCCAGACCATTATCTCCGGAATCTTCACCGAATTTCTCTCCGGTAAATACATTGATATCCGGACTGGCTTTTTGTTGTTTTACGATCTCACTGTTTTTTGCTTCTTCTGCGACATGCGTCATAAGCGAATATGGATAACCGATTCCCATATTCAGTGCAGTTGCCTTCGAACCTTCTGCCGGCTGCACGATTCCGACAATCTTAATATCCTCTCCGTCTGCCACCAGTTTTTTCATATATTCTGCATTATCACTTTTATCTTTCCAGACTTTATACTGGCTGTCATATTCATAATAGTCTGCCTGATTCACAAGCTTAAACTTCTTGTTCAGAATATCTTTATAGGTGTATGTTCCCAGTGAAGACGGTGTCTTGATCTCTTCTTCACTTGCAAAAGCTTTGATCATATCATCCAGTTCCATCTGATCTCTGAGGCCAAGTGTATATAGAAGGAAATCACTCATCCCGCCGTCCTGACTTAATACCAGTACGCATTCATTATATTTTTTCGGCCATCTTCCCGCCTTGACATCATACTGTTTCTCGTACAGACTTGTGTTCTTTGGCATGCGGTAGAACACATTTGTACTCATCATGGATGACATCATACTGTTGGCACCGGAATCTGCTCCGATTCCAATGGATGAAAATGATTTGTCCGGGTGTACCTGTCTGACACCATCCGAATCCTCTCTGTATATCTGCGGATCCACATCATAATCATACTCCACGGCATTTGTATAGGATTTTAACGCATCATTATCCTTTTCCAGATGTTTTTTCAATGATTTAAGGTCATTGGTATTCATCTTGGAGAACATATTTGTAACCATCTCCATGACTTTTACCTGACCATCTTTGTTCTTCTTACCGGACGAGTCTTTGCTCTTATCATCCGTTCCGGTATTTCCAACCATCATGGAGGTAATGTCAAATCCCGTACTTTGGATCTGTAGTGGATATTCCGACAACGTCTCTTCCTCGATTGACTGGATATAGCCGTTCACTCCATTAGAGAGTGCCAGAATCAGCGCAATTCCTATGATACCGATAGAACCCGCAAAGGATGTCAGTAATGTCCTTGCTTTCTTCGTCTTTAGATTATTAAAGCTAAGAGCCAGAGCCGTCAAAAAAGACATGGAAGATTTTCCCATATTCTTATGTTCCGGTTCTTTTAATGTCTGCTCATCCACAATGTATTCGTCCGTATCTGAACGTATCTTCCCATCCCGCAAATTCACGATCCTGGTCGCATATTCTTCTGCCAGTTCCGGATTGTGTGTAACCATAACAACCAGCCGGTCTTTGGCTACTTCTTTCAGAAGATCCATGACCTGGATACTGGTATCACTGTCCAGTGCTCCCGTCGGTTCATCCGCCAGCAGGATATCCGGATCATTCACCAGTGCCCTTGCTATCGCCACTCTCTGCATCTGGCCACCGGACATCTGGCTTGGTCTTTTGTGAAGTTGTTCTCCAAGTCCTACTTTTTTCAGCGCATCAATGGCACGTTTTCTTCTCTCTTCTTTTCCGATTCCAGAAATTGTAAGTGCAAGTTCTACGTTAGACAACACCGTCTGATGCGAGATCAGATTATAACTCTGAAATACGAATCCGATCGTATGATTCCGGTATGAATCCCAGTCTCTGTCCTTATATTTCTTCGTAGATATTCCGTTGATGATCAGGTCGCCGCTGTCATAACGGTCCAGTCCTCCGATAATATTCAGAAGCGTAGTCTTTCCCGATCCACTGGGACCTAGAATTGCCACGAATTCATTATCTCTTAAGTTCAGGCTCACGTCATCCAGCGCCTTCTGTACCAGATTACCGGTCCTATATTCTTTACAAATATGCTGTATCTGAAGCATGTATTCTTTTTCTCCTTCTTCCATCTGTTATTTTTTTACAGACATCTGTTATTATTATACAGAAATATTTTATAAAATCCGTATTTTTATACTTTTTTAATCTTTGCTTTTTATTTAGAAATATATCCGCTAATCACAGTCTGATTTTTATCTGTATATAGCATCGCAGATGTTAACCTTTCCACCAAATACAGTTGACTTTTATTTCCCGTCATGTTAACCTTTTGTTTATATCAGTTAACAAGTGATTTATATTACACACAAAGGAAGGTAACACCATGATTTCAGAAGTTCATACACACGAAGATCCTATATTGACACGCGAAGAGGCCATCGAGATTTTAAACACTCCGGACGACCAGTTAGATGCTCTCATCGAACGTGCCGGAATCCTCCGTAAAAAATATAAAGGAAACCACGTCAGCATTCATATTCTGACCAATGTCCGCAGTGGTAACTGCTCTCAGGACTGCGCTTACTGTGCGCAATCCTGTCGCTCTAATGCAGACATCGACACTTATAAATGGGTAGAAGACGAAAAATTATACAATGATAATGATTTTGTAAATGAACATCATCTTTCCAGACACTGCATCGGACTCAGCGGTATGAAATTCACCGACGAAGAGATTGAAGAACTGGCTTCTAAGATCCGCAAGATGAAGGAAGACGGAACTCACCTTTGCTGTTCCATCGGATTTCTTACTGAAAAACAGGCTCTAATGTTAAAAGAAGCCGGACTCGACCGGATCAACCACAACCTGAACAGCAGCCGGGCTTACTACAGTCGCATCTGTTCTACCCATACTTTTGAGCAGCGCGTTCAGAATATCAAAATGCTTCAGAGACTTGGATTTGAAATCTGCAGTGGCGGAATCATTGGAATGGGCGAAAGCAAAGAGGATGTTGTTGATATGCTTCTGGAGCTTCGTGAGATCCAGCCGGAAGCTCTGCCGATCAACTTCCTGTTGCCAATTCCGGGAACTCCGCTCGGTGATGCCGATATTTCCGAACTCACAACTGAATATTGCATGAAGGTTCTCTGCCTTGCAAGACTTCTGGTTCCGCAGTCAGATATCCGTTGTGCTGCCGGACGTGAGGTTTATTTTAAAGGTGAAGAAAAGAAGCTTCTCAGCGTTGTAGATTCCATCTTCGCTTCCGGTTATCTGACCGCAGATGGTCAGGGAATCAAAGATACGATCCAGACGATTACGGATGCCGGTTTTACATATGAGATCGAATCTGCTTAATTTATTGACACGCCGAACATTATTAACATTCTAAAAGGAGAATACTTAACATGACTCAGGGAAACACTCAGACACTTAGAACTACCAATACTTACGCAATGGCTGTCACCGCTCTTATGACCGCTGTCACCTGCATTCTTGCACCGCTTTCCATACCGATCGGACCGGTGCCGATTTCACTTACCAACTTTGCAATTTATCTTTCTCTCTATCTTCTGGATTGGAAGAAAGGAACGGTCAGCTATATCCTTTATCTTCTTCTCGGACTTGTGGGACTTCCTGTATTTTCCGGATTCACCGGAGGAATAGGAAAGCTTGCCGGACCAACTGGCGGATATATCATTGGTTTCATCCCAATGGCAATCATTGCCGGTATTGTAATTGACAAATTCAGTCAGAGATGGATCCAGATTCTTGGAATGATCGTTGGAACTGCAATCTGCTATGCATTCGGAACTGCATGGTTCTGCATTCAGGCAGGTTACACTGTATCTGCTGCCCTTGCAGTATGTGTCATTCCATTTATCCCGGCGGACCTGATCAAGATGGTGATCGCCATGATCATCGGACCTGAAATCCGCAAAAGACTCGGAGCTGTTGCACAGTAAGATGCACGGCGTCTGCCAGAATATTTGAAGTCTGGCAAAATAATAATTCAGCCCCCTCTACAAAGTCCGGAAAGCCTGTTTGCTGCAGCGTTTCCGGGCTTCTTTGTTTTTTTAATCCGACTTTTACCAGAGCAAACGCAAGCCATGCCATAACATTTCTTTCCATGCAGCCTTACAAAACAAAGCAAGAGACCAGACAAGGCATTTGCATATTCCCTGTCCAGTCTCTTTATGATTTATCCTGCTTCTGTATTTCTACTTTCGCTCAGATCTTTATTCTTCTGTCTGCTCTTCTACAACCGTCTCAGCAGTTGCTTCTGTATTTGCTTCTTCTGCAGTCTCTTCTGCGTTCTCCTCCAGTTCACCTGAAGCCCTGCGTACCTTTGCGATACTTGCAACTTCTTCGTGTTCCTTCAGATTGATCAGTTTAACACCGGATGTGATTCTTCCGAGTACGGAAATCCCCGCACATTCCATACGGATCACGATACCATCTGTGTTGATGATCATAATCTCATCATCCGGACCTACTGCCTTTGCACCGACTACATTTCCGGTCTTCTCTGTGATCTTATAGCATTTCACGCCTTTTCCACCACGGTTCTGGGCTGTGAATTCTTCCATGCGGGTTCTCTTGCCCATACCCTTTTCAGATACGATCAGAAGCTCTTCACCCTGCGCATCAAGCTGCATTGCAACAACTTCATCACGGTCACTTAAATTCATACCACGAACGCCCATAGAGGTTCTTCCGGTTGAGCGTACATCAGATTCATGGAAACGGATGCATTGACCATACTGCGTAACGAGAATAACATCTCTTTCATCATCCGTAATCTTAACTTCGATCAGTTCATCATCCTCACGGAGTGTGATCGCAGCAAGTCCTGTCTTTCTTACATTTGCGTAATCCAGGATCGGCGTCTTCTTAACAAGACCTTTCTTGGTTGCCATGAACAGATAGTCACCTTCCTTGAAATCCTTGATCGGAATCATTGCTGTGATCTTCTCATCCGGCTGAAGCTGAAGGATGTTGATAATTGCTGTACCTCGGGAAGTTCTTCCTGCTTCCGGAATCTCATATCCCTTCAGGCGATAGCAGCGTCCGGTATTGGTAAAGAACATAATATACTGGTGAGTATTGGTCATGAACAGCTCTTCTACATAGTCTTCATCCAGAGTCTGCATACCCTTGATACCCTTGCCGCCACGATTCTGGCTCTTGAAAGTATCGTTGCTCATTCTCTTAATGTATCCCATCTTGGTCATGGTGATCACTACATCTTCTCTCGGGATCAGATCCTCTGTAGAAATGTCGTATTCATCAAATCCGATGGCTGTTCTTCTGTCATCTCCGTATTTTTCAGAGATCACAAGGATTTCTTTCTTAATTACGCCAAGCAGAAGCTTTCTGTCTGCGAGGATCGCCTTGTACTCTGCGATCTTCTTCTCAAGCTCTGCATACTCTGTTTCCAGCTTCTCTCTTTCCAGACCGGTCAGAGCTCTCAGACGCATATCCACGATAGCCTGGGACTGTGCATCACTTAAGTTAAAGCGGCTCATCAACTCTGCTTTCGCAATCTGTACGGTCTTGGATCCACGGATGATCTTAATAACCTCATCAATGTTATCCAGGGCGATCAGCAGACCTTCCAAGATGTGTGCACGTTCTTCTGCCTTATTCAGCTCGTATTTGGTACGTCTGGTCACAACGTCTTCCTGATGTTTCAGATAATGGTTCAGGATTTCCAGAAGGCTCATAACCTTCGGCTCATTATTGACCAATGCAAGCATGATCACACCAAATGTATCCTGCAGCTGTGTATGCTTGTAAAGCTGGTTCAGAACGACATTCGGGTTCACATCTCTTCTCAATTCGATGCAGACACGCATACCTTCACGGCTTGACTGGTCGCTCAGGTCTGTGATTCCATCAATCTTCTTATCTCTTACAAGCTCCGCGATCTTCTCGATCAGGCGGGCTTTGTTGACCATATACGGAAGCTCGGTTACTACGATTCTGTGCTTTCCATTCTGCATTGGCTCGATATTGGATACCGCACGCACACGGATCTTTCCACGTCCTGTACGGTAAGCCTCTTCGATTCCTCTTGTTCCAAGGATCGTTGCTCCCGTCGGGAAATCAGGTCCTTTGATGATCTCCATGATCTCTTCGATCGTGGTCTCATCTTTATCTTCAATCTGGTCATCAATAATTTTCACAACCGCACCGATGACTTCTCTTAAGTTGTGCGGTGGGATATTGGTTGCCATACCTACCGCGATACCGGAGGTTCCGTTTACCAGAAGGTTCGGGAATCTTGACGGAAGTACGGTCGGTTCTTTTTCTGTCTCGTCAAAGTTCGGTGCAAAATCAACGGTATCTTTATTGATATCCGCTGTCATTTCCATCGAAATCTTACTAAGTCTTGCCTCGGTATATCGCATTGCGGCAGCACCGTCACCGTCCACAGAACCGAAGTTACCGTGACCGTCTACAAGAATGTAACGGGTAGACCAGTCCTGTGCCATATTAACGAGGGCTCCGTAAATAGAACTGTCACCATGCGGGTGATATTTACCCATGGTATCACCGACGATACGCGCGCATTTACGGTGCGGCTTGTCAGGACCGTTGTTCAACTCGATCATCGAATAAAGAATACGTCTCTGAACAGGTTTCAGACCGTCTCTTACATCCGGAAGCGCACGAGAAGCAATAACACTCATGGCATAATCGATATAGAACTCTTCCATGGTTTTTTTCATATCCACTTCATGAACTTTATCAAAAATATTATCTTCCATTGGTATTCTCCTATATATCTAAGTTCTTAACAAATTTTGCATTCTCTTCGATAAATTCTCGTCTTGGTTCTACTTTATCTCCCATCAGGGTTGTAAAGGTAAGATCCAGTTCGGAAGATGTCTCATCGTCCATTGTCACTCTTCTTAAGATTCGATGCTGCGGATCCATTGTGGTATCCCATAACTGCTCTGCGTCCATCTCACCCAGACCTTTGTATCGCTGAATCTTATTGTTCTGATCACGTCCGACTTCGCTGATGATCTTCGCCAGTTCTTCATCGCTGTATGCATACCAGACTTTCTTGTTCTTCTCCAGCTTGTAAAGCGGCGGCTGAGCCAGATATACATAGCCCTGTTTGATCAGCTCCGGCATAAAACGATAGAGGAATGTCAGAAGCAGTGTACTGATATGTGCTCCATCAACGTCGGCATCGGTCATGATGATAATCTTGTGATATCTCAGTTTGGAAATATCGAAATCATCATGGATTCCTGTACCGAATGCAGTGATCATTGCCTTGATCTCGGCATTACCGTAGATCTTATCCAGTCTTGCCTTCTCTACATTCAGGATCTTTCCACGAAGTGGCAGAATCGCCTGGGTCGCTCTGTCACGGGCTGTCTTTGCAGAACCTCCCGCAGAGTCTCCCTCTACGATGTAGATCTCACACTTGGATGGATCTTTATCTGAACAGTCTGCAAGCTTTCCAGGCAGTGACATGCCTTCCAGTGCGGATTTTCTTCTGGTAAGATCTCTCGCCTTTCTGGCCGCCTCTCTTGCTCTCTGCGCCATAACCGACTTCTCAACAATTGATTTTCCAATAGCAGGATTCTGTTCAAGGAAGATCTGAAGCTGGCTGCTGACGATACTGTCAACCGCACCTCTCGCTTCACTGTTACCGAGCTTCTGCTTGGTCTGTCCTTCAAACTGAGGATCCTCAATCTTAACACTGATGATCGCTGTAAGGCCTTCCCTGATATCCTCACCGGAAAGATTCGGCTCACTGTCTTTTAATAATTTGTTCTTTCTCGCATAGTCGTTAAAGGTCTTTGTGATCGCATTTCTGAATCCGACCACATGGGTCCCACCTTCCGGTGTTGTGATATTATTTACAAAACCATAGGTGTTATCTGTATAAGAATCATTGTGCTGCATTGCAACTTCAACTTCTACATTATCTTTCGTTCCTTCACAGTAGATGATCTGCTCGTAAAGCGGAGTCTTACTGCGATTTAAGTACTGAACGAACTCCTTGATACCGCCTTCATAGTGGAACACTCTTTCCTTCGGTTCTTCATCCCGGAGATCGGTCAGGCTGATGCGAAGTCCCTTGGTAAGGAACGCCATCTCACGGAATCTCTGTTTTAACGTATCATAATCAAATACTGTATCTTCAAAAATAGTTTCATCCGGAAGGAAGGTTACCTTTGTTCCTGTCTTCTCCGGATCACATTCGTCTACAACCTTCAGCTTGTAAACAACATGTCCTTTTTCATATCTCTGTCTGTACACCTTCCCTTCGTGGCAGATCTCAACCTCAAGCCAGTCAGAAAGCGCATTTACAACGGAAGCTCCTACACCGTGAAGTCCACCGGATACCTTGTATCCTCCACCGCCGAATTTACCGCCGGCATGAAGCACGGTGAATACAACCTCTACCGCAGGGAGTCCCGCTTTGTGGTTGATCCCCACCGGAATACCACGTCCGTTATCTATAACCGTAATTGAATTATCCGGATTGATGAACACCTGGATATGATCACAGTATCCTGCAAGCGCTTCATCCACCGAGTTGTCAACGATCTCATAGACAAGATGGTGAAGTCCTCTTGAAGATGTACTGCCAATATACATACCAGGTCTCTTTCTTACTGCTTCCAGCCCCTCCAGTATCTGGATTTGGTCTGCTCCATATTCTGCACTCATATTGATCCTCCTAATTCTCTTTTGATACATGTCCGTTCTGAACATGGAATACTTTATTTATTGAAAATCGATGATTGACAAACTCGTCAAGTCCCGTACAGGTGATCAGAGTCTGTATATCATGAATACTGTCCAGTAAATAGTTTTGCCTGTGTTTGTCAAGTTCAGACAATACATCGTCAAGCAGCAGCACCGGCGTATCCTTTATGATCTGCCGTACCAGCTCGATCTCAGACAGTTTCAGTGAAAGTGCCGCTGTCCTCTGCTGCCCCTGCGATCCGAATCTGCGGATGTCGATCCCACCTGCCATAAAACAGATATCATCCCGGTGAGGTCCCACCGAGGTACTCTTCATCCTGATATCGCGCTCCCTGTTCTTCTCAAGCGCCGCCTCAAGCGAAAGTGCTCCGCATCCAGGTTCATACGAAAGGCCGATTCTTTCCCTGCCTCCCGTCAGTTTATGGTGAATGTCTCCGATTATCGCATTGACCTCCTCGATAAACCGGAGCCTTCTCTGAATAATCTTTTCTCCATACTGAACCAGCTGCATATCCCATACATCCAGTGTGTCCAGTATATCATCTCTGTAATAGGCATCCTTCAGCAGACGGTTCCGCTGATTGAGTGTGCGGTTATAATTTGCCAGGTCACTAAGATACACCTTATCAAGCTGTGAAAGCTCCAGGTCCATGAACCTTCTCCTCTCCGCCGGACCATTTTTAATAATGTTCAGATCCTCCGGCGAGAAAAACACAAAATTCGTCAGACCGAAAAGCTCACTCGCCCTCCGGATCGGGACCTTGTTAATCGCAATCCCTTTCGGACTGTTCTTCTTCAGGTGCATATCGATCTGCCATGGAACGCCATTTTTCTCAATGACAGTCTCAATATGAGCCTCATCCTGCCCGAATCGGATCAGATCCCGGTCCTTCGTCCCCCTGTGAGACTTCGTGGTTCCCGACAAATACACCCCTTCCAGGATATTCGTCTTGCCCTGCGCATTATCACCGTAAAAAATATTCGTGGCATGATCAAATTCAATATTCAATATTTCATAATTTCTGTAATCTTTTAATTTTAATGATTTGATAATCATACCTGTGCCAGCCTATTTTTCAATCTTGATCTCTTCTCCGTTAAATGTAACAACGTCGCCGTCATATAATTTTTTACCACGTCTGGTATCTACTTCTCCATTAACCTTTACCAGACCTTCTGTAATGACTTCCTTGGCTTCCACACCGGATCCTACAAGACCTGCTGCTTTCAGTGCCTGACCAAGCTTGATAAATTCATCTCTGAGTTTGATTGTCTCCATAATTTTTGTCCTCTCTAAATTCCTATACTGCTCCACTGAAGTTCACCGGAAGAATCAGGTATACATAGCTTTCTCCTTCATCCTTGATAAAGCAAGGAGCCTTTGCATTCATAAAGTAAAGATCTGCTTCTTCGTCATCAATGACACGAAGTGCGTCAATGAGGAACTTCGGATTGAAGCCGATCAAGAGGTCTTTTCCCTCTTTAGTGATCATAATCTCTTCATCCATCGTACCCTTCTCTGACTTGATCTTAAGTTCCATCATTTCATCCTGAATGTTGATGATGATCGGCTTCTTATCACCTTCTTTTACAAGAAGAGTTGCACGGTCAATACAGTTCAGGAGTTCTCTTTTATTGATTCTTACCTTTGTCTCATAATCATTGGACAGCATCTGCTCAATACGGAAATATTCTCCTTCAATCAGTCTGGATACCACAACGGTATCATCAAATTCAAATACAATGTGGTTGGCTGTGAAATACAGTCTCACTTCGCTGTCTGCTTCACCTGAAAGGATCTTGCTGACTTCGATCAGGGTCTTTCCCGGAACCACGATCTTCTTCGGTTCATAAGATTCCTTCAGCTCGATCTTTCGGATGGAAATACGGTGTCCGTCAAGGGATACCACTTTCAGAATATCCCCGTTCATATCGAAGAGTTCTCCTGTCATCAGTTTGTTGCTGTCGTTGTCTGCAATTGAGAAAATGGTCTGGCGGATCACTTCTTTCAGTGTAAACTGGGAAATGGAAACCGGATTTTCTCTCTCAATATATGGCAGATAAGAAAAATCTTCACCGGATTTACCGGAAATATTGAATTTTGCTTTTTCACAGGTAATGAGCGTCTGAAAGTTCACTCCACTTTCAATCACGATTTCATTATCAGGAAGCTTTCTTACGATATCTGAGAAAATCCTCGCATCCAGTGCGATCATTCCCTTCTCATCGATCTGCCCTCTGATCACAGTCTCGATCCCAAGCTCCATATCGTTCGCTGTAAGTTTGATAATATCTGTAGTTGCATCTATCAGAATGCATTCCAGGATCGGCATGGTTGTCTTTGTCGGAACAGCCTTTGATACAATGCTGACCCCTTTCACAAGATCTGATTTAAGACATCTGATTTTCATAATGTGTAAAACTCCTTTCGACGCGCAAAATATATATTTATATAAAACAAATCCGTAGTTATCTTAGTAGTGTCTGTTGAATTGTGGACAAGTACTTTAAGGCCTTGATCCAAAAGGATTTAAGGCTTTGACAAGTCCGTGGACAGTTCTTTTTCTTCCCTGGCAGATCATGGAAAACTTTTCTACAGCGGGCTGATTTTCTTCTGAATGATCTCGATCGTATTTCTCAAAGTCTCATCTTTTTCCACATCCCGGGCAATCTTGTCCACACCGTGGTTCACAGTGGAATGGTCACGCCCTCCGAGCAGATCACCGATACTTTGAAGAGACGCATCCGTTATCTGCCTGCACAGGTACATCACGATCTGTCTGGCTCCGGCCGTTCTTGCATTTCTCCGACTTCCCTTAAGTTCAGAGACGGAAACATTAAAATGATCGGAGACAACATCCAGAACCAACTCCGGCGTCACCTTGTGGCTCTCGTCCGGTGCGATCATATCCTTCAATGCCTCTGCCGCCAGAGAAACATCAAAGTTCTTTCTTCCACCGATCCGGTATAATGCGATCAGCTTGTTAAGTGAGCCTTCCAGTTCCCGGATATTGGTCTTGATGTTCATCGCAATATACTGGATCACCTCATCCGGAATCTGATATCTTTCCAGTTGGTCCAGTTCTATTTTCTTATAAAGAATCGCCATACGTGTCTCGTAATCCGGCACCGAAATATCTGCGATCAGTCCCCATTCAAATCTTGTCCGCAGACGCGCCTCCAGTGTCGTCATATCCTTTGGCGGTTTGTCGCTGGAAATGACGATCTGCTTTCCGGCATTGTGCAGATGATTGAACGTATGGAAAAATTCTTCCTGTGTACTTTCTTTGCCGATAATGAACTGTACGTCATCGATCAGAAGTACGTCATTATTGCGGTACTTATCGCGGAATGCATTCATCGCCAGATCGTTGCCGGTCTTTCCGTTGCGGATCGCCGTGATCAGGTCATTGGTAAATGTCTCACTTGTCACATACAGGACTTTCTTCGATGGTTCCCGGTCCAGTATGTAGTGTGCGATCGAATGCATCAGATGGGTCTTGCCAAGTCCTACCCCACCATATAAAAACAGAGGATTGTAAACCTCACCGGGAGATTCGGCAACTGCCAGTGATGCGGCATGTGCAAAATTATTATTTCCTCCTACCACAAAGGTATCAAACGTATACTTCGGATTCAGATTCGCTTTTTCAGCTATCGGGCTTATCTCTTTATGCTTATGTGTCTTCTCTTTTACGGTCGCAGTCTTCTCCAGATATCTGCGCTGCTGCTCGCGCGGCAGATCTCTGGGAATAAACTTAATCTGATACTCTGTCCCGGTAACTTCCGCGATGCATACTTTAAGCGGAAGAAGATATTTATTCTGAATGTGTTCGATGCTCGCCTTAAAATTAACGGTAAGATACAGAGTGTTGCCTCTGATCTCATATACCTCCAGCGGGCGTATCCACGTTTCAAAAGAAATGTTCGATAGAAAATATTCTACTTTCAGCTTTTGAATGATCTCTTCCCATTTTTCTTTTATGACGTCCATATTCCTGCCCCATTCATCTTCAAAATAAGCATAATCATACTCTTATATTCTACCTTAAAACGATTTCAGAATCAATCAAAAACCATAAACTTATTCATAATTTCCTTAAAATAAGGGTCGAAACTTTATTAAAACTGCTTGACGGAGACAGCTTTTTTGATTATAATGAAGTACGATGTCTTAAAAACGTAAATAAGCTTCTATTCATATAAGAAGGAATCGATAGGAGGTGGATATCAATGAAGATGACATTCCAGCCAAAGAAACGTTCCAGAGCGAAAGTTCATGGATTCAGAGCAAGAATGGCCACAGCAGGTGGAAGAAAAGTTCTTGCAGCAAGAAGAGCAAAGGGAAGAAAAGTATTATCAGCATAGGTCACATATATGTGGCCTTTTCTTCTATGCAAATTTATGTAAATCGGGAGAATAAAGTATGAAATTTTCCGAATCATTGAAGAAAAACAGGGATTTCCAGTCTGTATACAGAAAGGGAAAACCTTATGGTAACAAGTACCTTGTAATGTATCTCCTGGCGAATGATCTCGGACGCAACCGCGTCGGAATTTCCGTCAGCAAAAAAGTTGGGAACAGCATCATAAGACATCATTTAACAAGGCTGATCCGTGAGAGTTACAGGTTACACGAAGAACAGTTCCAATGTGGATATGATATCGTGATCATCGCAAGGACGACCGCCAAAGACCGGTCATACCATGAGATTGAAAGCGCTCTCATCCATCTGGGCAAACTTCATCACATTTATTCGGACTGCAATTAGCCAGTTCAGTATATCGAGAAGACGGATATACACTACGAGGCACTGAAATTATGAAAAAGATATTATTATATTTGATTCGTTTTTACAGAAAATATTTATCACCTATGAAGGTATATACCCACTGTATTTACATTCCAACCTGCTCAGAATATGCTTTGGAGGCCATTGAAAAATACGGTGCGTTTAAAGGAGGCCTTCTGACCGTATGGAGAATCCTCAGATGCAATCCATTCGCCAAAGGTGGATATGATCCGGTGCCTTAAACCTATAGGCCGTCCAAATACCGGGACGGAAATGTTTATGGAGGAAAGGTTATGACAGGAATTTTAATGACACAGGTCAGCACACCAATCATCGGACAGGCTGCCTGGCTGCTCGGTAAGATCATGGATGGTATTTACCGGGTAATGGATTTAATCGGCATTCACAACCTGGGTGTATGTATTATTCTTTTGACAATTGTCATCTACACTTTACTGATGCCGCTCACCATCAAGCAACAGAAATTTTCCAAGATGTCCGCTGCAATGAACCCTGAGCTCCAGAAGGTTCAGCAGAAGTACAAAGGAAAAAATGATCAGGCTTCCATGCAGAAGATGCAGGAAGAAACACAATTGGTTTATGAAAAATACGGAGTATCACCGACCGGCGGATGCTTAAGTATGTTTATCCAGTTCCCAATTCTCTGGGCAATGTACTATGTAATCCGCAACATCCCTGCTTATGTTGGGCAGGTTAAAGCGGTATACACACCGCTTCTTACCTCTATCATGGCACAGGATGGATGGCAGAAGGTCATGGAAAAGATCGGCGAAGCAAAACCGATCCTTATGTCCGCCTCCAAATATGATTACTCTGATAAAAACGTACTGATCGACGTACTGTACAAATTCCAGACTTCAACCTGGGAAACTCTCGGCAAGAAGCTTCCGGATCTGCAGTCTACGATCGACAGCACCGTCGATACATTAAAGTCCATGAATAACTTCCTTGGACTTAACATTGCGGAAACTCCTATGAACCTCATTAGCAACGGTGTAAAAGCCGGCGCATGGGGAATTGTGATCATGGCAGTGCTGATTCCTGTCCTTTCAGGACTTTCCCAGTACCTGAGCGTGAAGCTTTCTCAGCAGACAACTGCAGTTACGAACAATCCGCAGGCTGACCAGATGGCTTCAACCATGAAGACAATGAACGTTACCCTTCCTCTTGTATCTGTATTTATGTGTTTCACATTACCTACAGGTCTTGGAATCTACTGGGTTGCAAGTGCCGTTGTCCGTATGGTACAGCAGTTCTTTATCAACAAACATCTGAATAAGATTCCGATGGATGAACTGATCAAAGAGAATATGGAAAAAGCTGCTGAAAAACGCAAGAACAAAAACGAAGTGGATGCAAGCAATGTAAACAAAATGGCTCATAAGAACGTGAAAAACATTCATGAGCCGGTAAGAACAGCTGCTCAGACAAAAGAACTTGAAGAAAAGCTTGAAGAAGCCAAGAAGAAAAATGAAAATGCAAAGGCAGGAAGCCTTGCAGACAAAGCAAACCTTGTAAAGCGCTTTAACGAAGGCCAGAAATAGGGGGACAAGTCAAATGAATGAGATTACAGTATCAGCAAAAACTTTAGACGATGCCATCACAGAAGCTTCTATCCAGCTTGGCGTAGCAAGTGATCAGATGGAATATGACGTAATTGAAAAAGGAAGTGCAGGCTTCCTCGGAATCGGAAGCCGTCAGGCAGTTATCCGTGCCCGTATCAAAAAAACTGTAACAGAAGAAATCAAAGCCGAAGAAATCAAACCGGAAGAGATCAAAAAAGAATTCAAGAAGGATTTCCGAAAAGACCGCAAGGAATTCGTTGGACACAAAGAACGTAAAGAGTACAAAGAACACAAAGAATACAAAAAAGATTCGAAAAAGGACTTCAAAAAAGAGCCTAAGAAAGAATTTGTAAAAGAAAACAAAACAGAAACAGCCTCTGCCGTAACAGCAGCAGCTCCGGTTTATGAAGAAAAGAAAGAACTTCATGTAGCCGTTGTAACAGAAGCGACACAGAAGATCTGTGAGAAATTCTTACAGGAAGTTCTTCAGGCAATGGGAATGGGCGAAGTAACCATCGTATCCTCCATTGATGAAGAAGGTGCTCTTGCAATTGAGATGAGCGGTGACAACATGGGTATCCTGATCGGTAAGCGTGGACAGACATTGGATTCTCTCCAGTACCTCACCAACCGTGTAGCCAACAAGTCACAGGATGGTTATGTACGTGTCAAACTCGACACAGAAGACTACCGCAAGAGAAGAAAACAGACTCTTGAAAATCTCGCAAAGAATATCGCTTACAAAGTAAAACGAAGCAGAAAGCCGATCTCACTGGAGCCGATGAATCCTTATGAAAGAAGAATCATCCATTCCGCTCTGCAGGCTGATGACAGAGTTTCTACTCACAGCGAGGGCGAAGAACCATACAGACGTGTTGTTGTAACACCGAACCGCCGTTAAACAGTAACGCAAATTGGTTGCATACACCGTTATAACTGAATCGTTCACAGTAAACCGCAGTCATTTAATGGCTGCGGTTTTTTTACTGTTCACTCCCGTGTCAATCACTACGCTGTT
>OHVY01000236.1_pt1 | contig 18588 bp, 18 predicted proteins | sample 1579641 | NCBI WGS metagenome assembly OHVY01 (sample SAMEA3882536, study PRJEB24775) | human gut metagenome | biome: human-associated habitat; feature: intestine environment; material: feces | place: Netherlands | collected 2009/2010
AGCAGGCCTTCCCGGCCGCCCAGCCGGGATACCAGCGGGGAAATATATTCCGCGACCGCCTCCGCCGGGGCGCTGCCTACGTAGAAAATTTCGATTCTGCTTTCCCGGAGAATTTTCCGGTAATGAGTCAGCAGCCCCGCCGGGTCGATGGCCGCCACATCCTCCGGCTCGCCCAGCCGGGGCAGGCCGAAGCTGTCGCCGCGGCACATGGTTTTCAGCAGCTTTCCCATGGCGTAGGTGCGCTTGTCGTTCAGCTCGGAATCAATGGTGGAAATGAGATTCTTCTTTTCCCCCTCCACAAAGGCGGGGAGAAAGCCCTCCCCCTCCGTGGGGAAGTCCAGAAGGATTTCCTCCAGAAAGCGGAGCATAGGGGCAAGCACCCGGTCGCCGGGCAGGGCAAACCGGTCGTCCATAAAGCCGCAGTAAAGGCCGGTGGTCTGGTAGTCCCCCACCCGGCGCACCAGCGGGCTGACGGAAGCGCCATACAGCTCGTCTAAGTTCTCCGTAATGGCGCGAAGGTCGGGGCAGCGTTTGGTACCCCGGAGCAGCACGGAGGGGATCAGCACATTTTTTGCGGATTCCTCTTTCGCCATGGGGCGCACCAGCTGAAAGCTGAGACACCCCTGCTTGAACCGGTCGTCCCGGCAGGAACGCAGGGTCACGCCGGGGAGCAGTGTTTTTGTTTCGATCATGTCAGACTCCTGATGAAAGAAAGTTGCGGTGGAAAAGCGAGGGATTTTCCTGCCCGCGATATTGTAAAGAGTATTATATACCACTTTTCCCAAAATAGGAAGTCAATACACAAAAAATTCAGAGAATATTGGTTGTCATTTTCCTCTGTTTGCGGTAGAATGTAACGTGGACTTGTGTAAATTAGGAGGACTCCGCCATGGCATGGCTGGAATTTACCATTGAAACCACGCCCCAGAGCATCGACTCTGCCGTCACCGCCCTCAGCGCACGGGGATTTTCCGATCTGGTCATCGAAGACCAGTCGGAATTCGAGACGTTTTTAGAGGAAAACCGGGCGTACTGGGATTACATCGACGAGTGGCTGCAAAAAAAGCTGGAAGGGCTTTCCCGCATCAAGCTGTATCTGGAGGACACCGACGATAACGGTCGGAAGCGTCTGGACGCGGCGGTAAAGGAGCTGGGGCTGACCATGACCGCCGCCCCCCTCCCCGAAACCAACTGGGAGGAAAGCTGGAAGGACAATTACCCGCCTCAGGAGATCGGCGATCACATCGTGGTGCTGCCCTACTGGCTGGCGGAGGAATCCACCGACCGGCTCAAAGTCATTCTCGACCCCGGCCTGACCTTCGGCACCGGCAGCCACGCCACCACCCGCCTGTGCCTGCAGGCGCTGGACACCCACATCCACGGCGGCGAGCGGGTGCTGGACCTGGGCTGCGGCAGCGGCATCCTGTCCATCGCCGCCCTGCGCCTGGGCGCGGAGAGCGCCTTCGCCTGCGACATCGACGAGAAGTGCGTGGATGTGGCCTATGAGAACGCCGCCCTGAACGGCATTGGAAAGGACCGCTACACCGTCCGCTGGGGCGATGTGCTCACCGACGCCGCCCTGCGGCAGGAGATGGGCGCCGGCTATGATATCGTGGTGGCCAACATCGTGGCGGATGTCATCATGGGCCTCAGCCCCCACGTCCGTCCCTTCCTGAAGCCCGACGGCCTGTTCCTCTGCTCCGGTATCATCGACGACCGGGCGGCGGAGGTGCTGGAAAAGCTGAAGGCCGACGGTTGGGATGTGTTCGAGCAGCGCAGCAGCGAGGGCTGGTTCAGCTATCTCTGCAAATAACGCTAAGAAAAAGGCCGGCGCGGAACTGCCGTCCCGGCCATTACAGCACACCTGCCGCATCTCTGTGGGTAACGACAAAAAAAGACCGGCGCGGGCCGGTCTTTTTTGTGCTTCGTCCGTCCGCGCCGCCGGGAACGGGAGAATTCACGGAATGTACTTTTCTTTTTCCTGAAAAGTTGCTATACTGAAAGCGAACGTAACATAACATATAGCGAACGCGAATGTATACAGGAAAAGCAACGGAAAGTAAACGAAAGTAAAGGAGAAGACCGAAGCCATGATGAAGCGAATTCTGCGCCTGACGGCGTTTTTGCTGGGGTCGACGCTGCTGCTGTCCGCCTGCGGCAATACAAAAGGTAAAGAGATGGTGGACGCCTCCACCCAGACCGCCCCGCCCGTAGAAGGCGTCACCGCCCTGGCCCTGTGCGACGGCGATGTGACCCTCCGTTTTGAAAAGGACGAAACCGGCGCCTGGACCTGGTTTGACGACCCCGCCTTCCCCCTGGACCAGACGGCGCTGGAGGACCTGCTGGCCCTGCCCGCCGCCCTGGACAGCGGCGAAGCGGTGGCCGATGTGCAGGAGCTGGCGGTTTACGGACTGGAGGCTCCCAAGAAGTACATCACCGTCACCTCCGACGGCGTGGACGTCGTCTATTATCTCGGCGACCAGGCCGCGGATGGCCGTTGGTACGTGCTCACCCCTGCCGGTACGGTGCGCTATACCTCTGACGAAAATAAGATGCTGCTCAGCCGCAGCATCTACGCCATGGCGGTCCTGCCCGTTCTGCCGGTCATCGAGCCGGACAGGCTGGTCAGCGTAAGTCTGCTGCGCGCCGACGGCACCGCTGCCGTCTCCTTCTACACCGCCGAGGACGGTACCCGCCGCAGCGCCAACCGGGACGTCACGGAAAAGACCGCCGCCCTGGCTGATGAGATCGCTGCCCTGACGCTCACCGCCTGCGTGGACTACGACCCGGCGGAGGGTGCGGCCGCCGTCTGCGGCCTGGACACGCCGGAGGTCACGCTGACGGTGAACTACCTGGCTGACAACAGCGCCGAGCGGACGCTGATCCTTGCCATCGGCCTGTCCACCGGCGACGGCGGCCGCTATGTGGCCCTGGACGGCGACACCACCATCTACCGGATGGAGGAGTCGTCCCTGACCCAGATCCTGACCCTGTCCGAGACGGGGCTGTAAGCCATGAAAAGGGAGGCGCGGCTATGCGTATACTGATCGTGGAGGATGAAAAGCGCCTGGCGGGCACCCTGCAGGACCTGCTGCGCCGCCAGGGCTATACCGCCGACGTGTGTTATGACGGCATCTCCGGCCTGGACAACGCCCGCAGCGATATCTACGACCTGCTGGTGCTGGACGCCATGCTTCCCGGCATGGATGGCTTCGCCCTGCTGCGCCAGCTGCGCGGCGGCGGCAGCCGCCTGCCGGTGCTGATGCTCACCGCCCGCAGTGAGCTGAATGACCGCGTCCGCGGCCTGGACGCCGGTGCGGACTACTACTTGACAAAACCCTTTGAGCCGGAGGAGCTGCTTGCCTGTATCCGGTCCCTGCTGCGCCGTGGCGGTGAGGACGCCGCTGCCGACCCGGAGGTGACGGCCTTCGGCGACCTGACGCTGCATATGGGCACGTTCCTGCTGGAATGCGGCCCGCGAAGCGTCCGCCTCAGCCGCCGGGAGTACGACCTGATGGAGCTGCTGATGCGGAACGGCAGTCAGATCGTCTCCAAGGAGCAGCTGATCCTGAAGGTCTGGGGCTACGACTCCGCCGCCGAGGACAACAACGTGGAGGTCTATATCTCCTTCCTTCGCCGCAAGCTCACCCATCTGCAATCCACTGTGAAGATCAAGACCCTCCGTATGGTGGGTTATTGTCTGGAGGTGGAGGCATGATCCGGCACCTTCGCTGGAAGGTGGTGGCCACCAATATGCTGCTGATCTCGCTGGTGCTGCTGGCGGTGTTCGCGGCGGTGTACTTCATCTCCCGGGGCAACTATCACAAGAATGTGCAGCAGCAGCTGTACCAGGCGCTGGAGCAGGGCGACTATGGCCGCAGCCAGCCCGGCATGGACAGCATCCCCTGCTTTGTGGCCGAGGTCTATGGCAGCGGCACCGTCCGCGTGGCCGGCAACAGCTACTATGACCTCAGCGACGAGACCCGTATGGCGGAGATCGTCACTGCCGCCCTGGCGGCGGACGAGGACGCCGGCACGTTGGACGAATTTCATCTGCGCTATCTGCGCCAGCGGGGCTACACCACTACTGCCATTGCGTTTACCGATACCTATCTGGAATACACCTCCCTGCACACACTGCTGAAGGCCTGCTCTCTGGTGGGCTGCGGCGCACTGGTGGTGCTGTTTCTGTGCAGCTATCTGCTCTCCGGTGTGGTTACCAAGCCTGTAGGTGCCGCCTGGGCCCAGCAGGAGCAGTTCCTCTCCGATGCCAGCCACGAGCTGAAGACCCCTCTGACGGTCATCCTTTCCTCCGCCGAGCTGCTGGAGCAGAGCGCTTCGCCGGAGCAGGCGGTCTACGTGGACAATATCCGGGCGGAGGGCCGCCGCATGAAGGCCCTGGTGGAGGATATGCTCACCCTCTTCCGCGCCCAGAAGAACGCCGGCAGCCCGCCGGACACCGTCACCGACCTGTCGGAGGCGGCGGTGACTGCCGCCCTGCGGTTTGAGCCGGTGGCCTTTGAGGCCGGCCATGTGCTGGATTACGATATTGCGCCGTCTCTTCCTGTCCGGGGCGACGGCGCCAAGCTGGGCCAGGCCCTGGCGGTGTTGCTGGATAACGCCGTCAAATACGCCGCACCCGGTACGCCCATCCGCCTGACCGCCGTCCGGCAGGGCAGCCGCGCTGTGGTGTCCGTGACCGATCAGGGGCCGGATATCCCTTCGGACAAGCTCCCCCGCATTTTTGACCGCTTTTACCGCGCCGACGACGCCCGTACCGACGGCGACAGCTTTGGCCTGGGCCTGCCCATTGCCAAAGCCATCGTGGACGCCCACCGGGGCGTCCTTCGCTGTGACAGCAGCGGCGGCGTGACCACCTTCAGTATCTCCCTGCCCCTGACGGCAGGGAAGCAGGAGAGAGGCACAGACCATGTTTGATACCCTTATCCGGGGCGGCACCGTCATCGACGGCACGGGCCGCCCCGCCTTTGCGGCCGATGTGGCCATTTCCGGCGGCAGGATCGCCGCCATCGGCGATCTGTCCGCAGCGTCCGCCGCTCATGTAATCGACGCCGCCGGCAGGACCGTTACCCCCGGCTTTATTGACATCCATCGCCACGCCGACGCGGCGCTGTTCCGCCCGGGCTTCGGCGCGGCGGAGCTGTGTCAGGGCCTTACCACCATCGTCAACGGCAACTGCGGCCTCAGCGCCGCCCCCTTCGGCCCCGCCCATGGCGACGCCATCCGGGACTACCTGCGCCCCATCACCGGTGCTCTCCCGCCGGAGCTGGTGACGGAAACTCTCTCCGGCTATTTCGCCTCTGTGCCGAATATCCCCGTCCATGTGGGTATGCTGGCCGGTGCCGGCGTCCTTCGGGCGGACGCGGCCGGCTACGAGCTGGAGCACCTGGAGGACCGCCACTACCGCGCCCTGCACCGCGCCCTGGAGCAGGCTCTGGCCGACGGCGCGCTGGGCGTTTCTCTGGGCCTGGGTTACGCCCCGGAGTGCTTCTATACCACGGCGGAGCTGATCCGTGCGCTCTCACCCATCGCGGGGCAGGATATCCCCCTCACCGTCCATATGCGGCAGGAGGGCGCGGGCGTCTGCGATTCCATCGAGGAGATGCTGCTGGTGACCCGGGAACTGCGGGTCCCTCTGCATATCAGCCACCTGAAAGCCATGGGCCGGGACAACTGGGGCAAAAAAATACCCCGGGCCCTGGAGCTGCTGCACCGGGCGAAGGAAGAGGGACTGGATGTGGGCTGCGACGTGTACCCCTACACCGCCGGCTCTACCCAGCTGCTGCATATCCTGCCGCCGGAGTTTCTGGAGGGCGGCATGGACGCCGTTGTCCGCCGCCTGGCCGACCCCCACGAACGCGAGACGCTGGCTCACCGTATTGAAGACGGCGGCGGGTTTGACGACATTGCCAAGCTGGCCGGCTGGGACGGCATCTTCCTCAGCAGTCTTCACTGCCCGGAGGACGCGCCGCTGCTGGGCAAGAGCATCGCCCAGGAGGCCGCCATGGAGCACAAATCCCCGCTGGACGTCTGCTGCGACCTGCTGATCCGCGAGCACTGCCAGGTGACTATGATCGACTTCATGGCCGCGGAGGAAGACATCGCCGCTATCCTCCGCAGTCCCCTCAGCTGCCTGATCTCTGACGCCACCTACCCCACCGAGGGGATGCCCCATCCACGGGTCTACGGCAGCTGTACCCGCCTGCTGCAGCACTTCGTCCGGGAACAGAGTGTGCTGACGCTGGAGCAGGGCGTTCACAAGCTGACCCAGGCCCCGGCACAGGCCCTTCGCCTTGCGGGTAAGGGCGTTATCGCCGTGGGTGCGGACGCGGACCTGTGTGTGTTCGACCCCGCCGCCCTCACCGAGCGCGGTACCTATCAGGACCCCTGCCAAACGGCCCTGGGTATGGACGCCGTGCTGGTGGCCGGCCGGCTGGCCGTGAAGAACGGAGAACTGACCGGCGTGAAGGCTGGGACCCTCATCCGCAAATAAAAAGATCTCCCCCGGTCGGGGGGAGATCTTTTTATTTCTTTTCGCTGCCGGACACGTTGGCCACGAACACGCACACCAGAATGATGACTACGCCAAGAGCCTGCCACAGGCTGAAATCCTCCTTCAGGAAGAGCACGCCCGCCAGCACCGATACCACCGTGGTCACGTTGGAGAACAGGGAACTCTCTGAGACCGTCAGGTGACTGTTGGCGAAGTTCAGCAGTCCGTAGGCCACGCCGGAGGACAGTATACCCAGATACAGCACCGCCAGCCAGAAGCTGCCGCTTTGCGCCGGCGCGGTGATCAGCTCGCTGCTTATCCCGCCGGCCTGTATCAGCGCCACCGGAATAAACGCCGCCATGCCCACCACAAACATCACATAGGTCATCTCAAAGGGGGTGAAGCGCTTGGCGGCATCGTGGCTCAGCCCATAGTACACCGTGTCGCTGAGCATGGTCAGCAGCAGGAACAGCAGGCCCAGCGCCGAGATCATCACCGCCCCGCCCACGGAGATCAGCGCTACGCCGCCGATCGCGCCCAGGGCGCACAGCACCTGCCGCCGGGTGACGCGCTCATGCAGAACCAGCACGTCCATCAGGATGCAGCACACCGGCACCGCCGCGATGATGGTCCCCGCCACAGCGGCGGAGGTGTACAGAATGCCGTAGTTTTCGAAGATAAAGTACGCCACCGGCTGCACGATGCCCAGCAGCAGCAGCTTTCCCACCGGCTTTCCCTTCAGAGAGAAGGCGAACAGCGGCTTTCCGCGTACCTTGCCCACCAGAGCGTTCAGCGCGATGACCAGCGACATGGCCGCCACCGCCACCGTGAACCGGAAAGCCAGCAGCACTGTGGGTGCCGCTGTGGCCAGCGCCATTTTTGAAAACATAAAGCTCATGCCGAAGATGGTGGCCGCGGTCAGCGCCGCCAGCAGCGACAGGATATGCAGTTTTTTCTGGTCCATAGGCAATACCTCTTTCTCTTTAACGCCGGTATCATACCATACGCCGCATGAAATAGCAAGGAAAAGCGATCACCTCCCGCGCTGCGTCCGGAGCAAAAAGGGCGCCGCCCGAAGGGGGCGGCGTCCTTTCACCGGCACGTTGGGAGGGCGCGCCGGCATTCACCAATTTGAAGGGGAATAGGGAGAAAAATTAAGGATAGAAAACAAGGGGTGTTGGGTTACTTGTCCGTTGCCTTGGACACGATACCCGTAACCACCAGGACCGCCACCAGGCTGGCCAGAATGAGGTTCAGCACCATGCTCAGCGCCTCCTTTCGTTTGGGCTTCTTAACGTATCTTTAGCATAGCACAGGACAAGCGATTTGTAAAACGCATGATTATCATCAAAACCATGAAAAATACTTTGCAGCACATGGCGAGATATGCTATACTGGCCCTGAACAGGAGGTGTCCCCATGTCCGTCACCAAATACCAGATATACCTCAAGACCGTGGAGCTGGGCAGCTTTACCGCCGCCGCCCGCGCCCTGAATTTCACCCAGTCCGGCGTCAGCCACGCCATCGGCTCGCTGGAGGAGGAGCTGGGCGTCACGCTGCTGGTCCGCAGCCACGGCGGTGTCACCCCCACGGCGGATGGCCGCGCCCTGGCACCATATTTTCAGGAGATGTGCGCCCTGTCCCACCGTCTGGAGCAGCACGCCGAGGACCTGCGGGGGCTGGATACCGGTCTTATCCGCGTGGCAACCTTCACCAGTGTGTCGGAAAAGTGGCTGCCCGGTATGCTCAAGACCTTTCAGGAAAAGTACCCCCGCATTGAGTTCGAACTTCTGCCCTCCAACTTCAACAACGAGATCTCCGACTGGGTCCTCCACGGTCAGGCGGACTGCGGCTTTATCTCCCTGCCCACCCCGGCGGAGAAGTATCTGGATTACTGGTTGCTCCAGCGGGACCAGTGGAAGGTCATCCTGCCCTGCGACCACCCGCTGGCGGGCCGCCAGCCTTTCCCGCCGGAGGCCCTGGAGCAGTACCCCCTCATCCTGCTGGATGAGGGCGACGACTATGAGATCCAGGCCATTTTCGATCACTACAAGGTCCGGCCCCGGATCCAATACACCGTCCAGCAGGACCAGACCATTCTGGCCATGGTCTCCGGCGGCCTGGGCATCAGCGTCATGGAGGAGCTGATGCTCTACAAGTGCGCCTATCCGCTGGCTGCCAGCACCCTGCCCAAGGTGTTCCACCGGGACATCGGCATCTGTGTCAAGGACAAGAACGCCCTCTCCCACTCCACGCAGGCGTTCATTGACCACACCCGCCATTGGGTGCTGCAAAATTTCCCCGAGGGCTGGAACGCCCCCAAGCCCCACGAGCGATAAACGAAAAAGCGAAACCAAACGCTGTTCTCCGCCGTCAGTATTGGCAGAGAGCGGCGTTTGACCGCCCGAAAGGAGTGCTTACATGATGAAAAAGACATTTGCATTGCTGCTGGCGCTGGTGATGGCGCTGGCTTTGGTGGCCTGCGGCCAGAAGGAGGACAACATCGGCGGCGAGACGAAGGACGACCAGACGCAGACCGACGGTCAGACCGTTGACCTGCGGGCGGCGTACGAGGCCGGCATCAAGCAGGTGCAGGAGGAGCTGGGCGACAACGCGCCCGTGCTGCTGGAGGAGACGGCTGTGGAGATCCTGAACAGCTACTACCCCGGTCTGGAGAACGCCAAGCTGAAGCAGTCCGTGTTCTTCATCTCGCCCACCGCCACCTCCTGCGAGGTGTCCATGGTGGAGGCGGAGAGCGCCGCCGACGCCGAGATCGTTCGCCAGAGCTTCCAGGCTCGCGTGGACGCCATGGCCAACGACACCACCTATCCCGAGGAGGCCGGTATGTGGAAGAACAACGCCACCGTTACCGTCAACGGCAACTATGTGGTGCTGGAGGTGCTGCCCGACGGCTGCACCGTGCCCGACGCATTTCTGGCAAAATTCTGATTTCCTATGGCGTTTCCCCTTTCTGTGTGCTATGATGGTCTGACCGATACACACAGAAAGGAGAGTGCCCGATGGAGGACGCTCAGATCATAGATCATTTTTTCCGCCGCGACCCGGAGGCTCTCCGCGCCGCGCAGGAGAAATATGAAAAGCGCTGCCTTGCCGCCGCCCGGCACATCCTGCCGGACGCCCGCGACGCGGAGGAGTGCGTCAGCGACGTGTGGCTCCGTTTGTGGAATGCTATCCCACCGGAGCGCCCCCGGTCGCTGGCGGCGTACATCACCACCGTCACCCGCCGCCTGGCCCTGGACAAGTGCGACTATAACCGTGCCGCCCAGCGCCGCAGCGACCTGACTGTGGCCTTCGAGGAACTGGAGGGCTGCCTGCCCGCCGAGGACGGCGCGGTCCGCGCCCTGGAGCAGCAGGAGTTCCGCCGGGTGCTCAACGGCTTCCTGCGTAAGCTGACCCGGCAGAGCCGGACGTATTTCATCCGCCGTTACTGGTATGGCGAGAGCATCCGCGAGATCGCCGACAGCTGCGGCGCGGGCGAGGAGAAGGTCAAATCCTCCCTCTTTCGCACCCGTCAGCGTCTGCGTATCGTGCTGGAAAAGGAGGGGATGCTGTGAACGACAACAGAATGAAGCGCTGGATGGACGCCATCGACGACGACCTGCTGGAGGAGGCCCAGCGTCCCCTGCCCCGCGGCGGCGCGGCGCGCCGTTGGGGTGCGCTGGCCGCGTGCTTCTGCGCCGCGGCCTTGGCCCTGGCCCTGTGGCAGCCCTGGTCCGCCGGTATCGGTGACAATACCGCCGGCGCGGACGCCGACTTCGGCGCCATGGACAAGAGCTTTTCCGTCGCCATGCCGCCTGTGTCGGATGCCGAGTTGCTCTCTGCCTCTCTGGCCCTGCCGGAGGGCGCGTCTCTGGCCTCTGACTACCGGTGGCGTCAGGACGGCGAGGGCGCCGTCACCGGTGTGTCCTGTACCGTGCTGCTGGACGGCTATGACTACGACTACGGCGCGGAATATGCCAGCCAGCCCCTGCCTGCCCCGGACGGTACCCTCCCGACAGACACCTATCAGGTGAACGGCCTGACGCTGCTGGTCTACGATGACGGCGCCGTGGGCTGGTACGACACGTCCGCCGGTATCCAGTGGTACTGCGTGGCCTGGGACGGCGGCGCGCCGCTGGTCACCGCCTTTACCCTGATGGACGCCCAGTATTACACCGTCCCCACCGCCCCGGAGGGCGCGGACGTGCTGGGCTACGATCTCTTTGACCTGGACGGCGCGACGGTCACGGAGGTCGCCTTTACGCTGGACGGCGTCACCTGGCACTACCGCATGGCCCCCACTTTGGACGTTTCAGAAACAATACCGGATATCTCCGGCTTCACCGGCGGCAGTCTGACGGCGGAGGGCAAGCTCCGCTGGTGCCCCACCGTCCTCCGATGGGACGCGGGTGGCGCCGGCTGCATCATCTGGCGTGACCTCGCTCCCGGCCTGGCGTACAGCCTGACGGCCGACACCGGCGCGTCGGAGGATGCGCTCTCCGATATGGCCGCCCTGGTGTTCAAGCCCGCCCAGGAGGAGTCGTAACGCACAGTAAAACGCAAAAAAAGCACCCCAAAAGGGGTGCTTTTTTGCGTTATCCTCCGTATTTCCTGCGGTACAGCAGATTGCGGGCGGCGTCATTTTCGCCCCGCACAGGGGGCAGGAACGTCTGCGTTCTTCCATGGCGGTTCTGTCAGAACGCATCAATCCAGTCTGACGGCGGTGCCGCTGGCGGTGACCATCAGCATGCCGTTGTCCGCGCCCAGCACCTCATAGTCCACATCCACGGCCACCACAGCGTCCGCGTTCAGCTGGAGGGCGCGCTGCTCCAGTTCATGGATCGCCTGCTCCCGCGCGTTGATCAGCTCGTTTTCATAGGTGCCGGAGCGCCCGCCGAAAAAGTTGCTGAAGCTGGCGGCAATGTCCTTGACCACGTTAACGCCGGCAATGACCTCGCCGAATACGATCCCCTTATACTCCGTGATGCGGCGACCCTCTACGGTGGGGGTGGTGGTAATGATCATAGCGATCCCTCCTATTCAGAATTCCGGTGCGTCCGGCGTCTTGCGGTACAGCAAGGGTTTACCATCAGCGTCCACCAGCAGCGTCAGCCCGCCGGAATTGCCCACGGCGTGGTAGAGATACTGCACACCGGTTTGGGTATCCACCAGTACTTCGCTGCTGCTGATGAAGCCGCTGTCCTCCATGACCTTGATAAAGCGCTGCTCTTTCTTTGCCATAGCTTTACTCCGCGGCGGGCGCGTCGTTCTCCACCAGCATTTTCGCGCTGGCGGCCAGACCGGCCAGCCCCTGGATCTCGCTGGGGATAATGAGCTTCGTGGCCTTGCCGTCCGCCACCTTCTCCAGCGCCTCCAGCGCCTTGAGCTTGATGACCTGGTCGTTGGGGGCGTTCTCGTTCAGCATCCGCATGGAGTCGGCCATGGCCTGCTGCACCTTCAGGATGGACTCCGCCTCGGCCTCGGCGGCCATGATCTTGGCCTGCTTCGCCGCGTCGGCCCGCAGCAGGGTGGACTGCTTCTCGCCCTCGGCGATCAGCACCTTGCTGGCCTTTTCACCCTCGGCCTGCAGGATGGACTCCCGGCGCTCGCGCTCGGCCTTCATCTGCTTCTCCATGGCGTTCTGGATCTCCCGGGGCGGCAGGATGTTCTTCAGCTCCACGCGGTTGACCTTGATGCCCCAGGGGTCGGTGGCCTCGTCCAGAATGGAGCGCATTTTGGCGTTGATGGTGTCGCGGCTGGTCAGGGACTGGTCCAGCTCCAGCTCGCCGATGATGTTGCGTAGGGTGGTGGCCGTCAGGTTCTCAATGGCGCTCATGGGGTACTCCACGCCGTAGGTGTACAGCTTGGGGTCCGTGATCTGGAAATAGATGACGGTGTCGATCTGCATGGTCACGTTATCTTTTGTGATGACCGGCTGGGGATCGAAGTCCGCCACCTGCTCCTTCAGGCTGACCTTCTTCACCACGCGCTCGATGAACGGTAGCTTGAAGTGCATACCCACGCCCCAAACGCTGTGGAACGCGCCCAGGCGCTCGATGACATAGGCCTTGGACTGCTGGACGATCTGGATGCAGCTGACGATGACGGCCAGAATGAGAATGACCAGAATGATGATGGCGATGGTTCCCGGTGTCGGCATAGTAGTTCCTCCTTATTCTCCTGTTTGTTTCATAGTCGTAGTATGCTTATGGATGAGGTGAATGATGCGGGCGACTGCGCCCAGCAGTATGGCGGCCAATCCGCCCAGAACATACGGCATATCAAGGCTCCTTCTGTACGATGAGCTTCACGCCCTCCATCCGCAGGATACGCACGGCGGCGTCCGGCTCTATGACCTCCCCGTCGGCGCTGCGCGCCGTCCAGGTCTTACCGTCTATATAGACGGCGCCGGAGGGCAGCGCGTTGTCGATGCGCTCTGTCACGCGGCCCACATTGTTCAGTACCCGGTCGGCATTGGTGGGCTTGATATCCTTTTTCATCAGCTTGACCACCAGCGGCCGGGTGAAGGCCAGTGCCGCGATGGACACCGCGAAGAACAGCCCCACCTGCAGCCACACAGGCCCGCCGCATACCGCGGCGATCAATCCGGCCACGCCGCCAAGCACGAACCAGATGGAGGTCAGGCCGGCGGTGGCGGCCTCCGCCACGCCGAAAATAATGATGGCGGCGATCCATATCGTTGTCGCCATGTCTGCGTCGCCTCCTCTCAAAATGAGTCCGATGATCCCGGCCAGCGCGCCGATGCCTACCAGCACAGCTCCAGCCAGCCATTTGTTTTTGGGGGACAGGTTGGTCAGGAAGGCGCCCACGGCGCTGCCCAGCGTGGCGCGGGGCAGGGGGGCGGCCTCCTGCTCCGGCGCGGGGCGTGCCTCCACCGCCGCGGCGGGTACCGGGGCCTCCTCGGCGAACAGGTCGGAGATAGACACCTGATAGCGGTTGCAGATATAAAGGATCTTCTCCATCTCCGGGTAGCCCCGTCCGCTTTCCCATTTGCTCACCGCCTGGCGGGAGACCTGCAACTGCTCGGCGAATTGCTCCTGTGTCAGTCCATTGCCGCGCCGTACCGCTGCCAGCCGATCACCAAATGCCATATGTGCCCTCCTTTGCTTTCGGTGCCGTCAGTATACGGGACACCGACGGAAAAGTCTATCACGTTCAGGTTGCATTTCCGTAAAATTGCCTGCCGATGTGCCGCGCATGGTGCAACCTCAGGTTTACATTCCCTATTATAGCGTAAGCGGCCCCGAAAAGCCACCGGAAATTTAGGTTGCGCGCCCTGATATTTTTCGGTATACTCTTTGGTAGTCAAGAAACCGAGGTGTATCCCATGATAACTTACGAGATCCCCTGCCTGCTGGGGTTGGAAAAGCTGGTGGCCGACGAGATCAAGCGCCTTGGCCTGGCCGACGTGCGGGCCGAGAATGGCCGTGTGCTCTGTCAGGGCAGCTGGGCGGACTGCGCCCGGCTGAATATCAATCTGCGCTGCGGCGCCCGGGTCATCGCCCTGCTGGGACAGTTCCCGGCGCGGAGCTTCGAGGAGCTGTTTCAGGGCGTGCGCGCCATCCCCTGGGAGGAGTTTCTGCCCCGGGAGGCGGCCTTCCCGGTAAAGGGCTACTCCATCTCCTCACAGCTGCACTCCGTGCCCGCCTGTCAGAGCATCATCAAAAAGGCCGTGGTGGAGCGCCTGAAGGCCCACTACGGCATGGATCAGTTTCCGGAGACAGGGACAAAATACCAGATACGCTTTTCTGTGTTCAAGGATCAGGTGTCCATCGGTCTGGATGCCAGCGGCGAGGGGCTGTACAAGCGGGGCTACCGCGCCGTGGGTGTGGAGGCGCCCCTGCGGGAGACGCTGGCCGCTGCCTTGGTGACCCTCAGCCGCTACAGGGGCCGTGACCCCTTCTGCGACCCCTTCTGCGGCAGCGGTACCATCCCCATCGAGGCGGCGCTCATCGCCAAAAACCGCGCCCCCGGTCTGGACCGGCGCTTTGACGCCCAGAAGTGGGCATTTCTGCCGCCTGCGTGCTGGATGGACGCGGCGGACGAGGCCCAGGACAGGGAGTTCCACGGGCAGTACGATATCTGGGGCGGCGACATCGACCCCCGCGCCGTGGACATTGCCCGGGACAACGCTCGCAAGGCCGGCGTGGACGACTGCGTCCGTTTCCAGGTGGCCGACGCGGCCCAATTCCACCGGGACAGCACCTATGGCCAGCTGGTGACCAACCCGCCCTACGGCGAGCGTCTGCTGGAGAGACAGGAGGCCGAGGCGCTGTACCGCGCCTTCGGCAAGGCGTGGCGCACGCTGCCCGCAGGCTGGCGCACACTGGTGCTTTCGAGCCACACGGAGTTCGAGCGCTGCTTCGGCAAGCCGGCGGACAAAAAGCGCAAGCTGTACAACGGCATGATCAAGTGTGATGTGTTTATGTACGGCAATGTCTGACGGCCATCTTTTCCGCTGATGTTTTGTTGCGGCGGCTTGCCGTACACAAAGTACGCCTACGCTGCCGCGCCGCGCCTCAGCGAAAAATCTGAGCCGTTAGGGGGGGCATCTTTTCCGCCCTGCCTTAATAAATCCCCGGCATATGACTTTATTTTCAATTTGTTCACTTTCTTTTGCAGAAACATGATACAATTACCCGTATGCTTTCGAAATAAATTCAACGAAATTCTAATATGTTGATGAGGAGGAGAGCCTCGATGAAGCATATTTTTATCATCAATCCCACGGCGGGCAAGACCGACAGCCGGCAGAAGATCTACGATATGGCGGAGTCGCTGCGGCAGAAGCACGGGCTGGACGTGCAGTGCATCCTGACGAAAAAGCAGGGCCACGCCACGGAGCTGGCGAAAAAGCTCTGCGAGACGGGCGAGGCACTGCGGTTTTACGCCTGCGGCGGCGATGGGACCGTCAACGAAGTGGCCAACGGTATCATCGGCTATGACAACGCCGCCATGACTGTGATCCCCGTGGGCACCGGCAACGATTTCCTAAAGAACTTCGGCGATGATATGGAGAAGTTCCGGGACGCCGAAAACCTGTGGGACGGCCCGCAGTTTCCTATGGACGCCATCGACGTCAACGGCCGCGTCGCGCTGACCATCGCCTGCTCCGGCATCGACGCGCGGGTGGCCCGGGACGTACATAAATACAGCGAGAGCCCGCTGCTGGACGGCAAGGGCAGCTATATCTACTCTCTGGCGGTGAATTTCCTGTTCAAGGGCATCGGCACCCACTGGACCATCACCCTGGACGATGTGACCACGGAGGGCGACTGGTCGCTGGTATCTGTTTGCAACGGCCGGTACTACGGCGGAGGCTTTATGCCTGTGGCCGAGGCCCGGATGGATGACGGCGTGCTGAACACCCTGGTGGTCAGAGAGGTCAACCGCCGCACGTTCCTGAAATTTGTGGGGCCGTACTCCAGGGGCGAGTACGCCAAGTTTCCGGAATACGCGCACTGCTCCTGTCCCAAGGTGGTACATATCCACTCGGAGAAGCCGGACATCGTCACCTGCCTGGACGGCGAGAGCGTGGTCAACAGCGATGTGACCATTAAGCTGCACGACAAAAAGCTGAACTTCTTCGGCCCGGAGGGCTGCTCCTGCAACCGGACGGCCCGCGGCTGAGAACAACGCTTGAACATTTTGTGAATTTTTCAAAATTTCTCCGTTTCCCCCTTGCAAAACCCGTATAGTGTGGTATGATAATCAGCGTTAGCACTCAGGAGTTTTGAGTGCTAACGCTGAAACTGTTTTATCAAAAAATAGAAATACAAGGAGGAACCAACTATGAAGCTGACACCGCTTGCTGACCGTGTGGTGCTGAAGATGACCGAGCCGGAGGAGACCACCAAGGGCGGCATTATCCTGACCGGCTCCGCCAAGGAGAAGCCCTCTGTGGCAGAGGTCATTTCCGTGGGCCCCGGCGGCACCGTGGACGGGAAGACCGTGGTCATGTCCGTGAAGGCCGGCGACAAGGTCATCACCGACAAGTATGCCGGCACCAAGGTGACGCTGGAGGACGTGGAGTATATCATCGTCAAGCAGAGCGACATTCTGGCTATCGTGGAGTGACTCTTACAAGGGGGATGGTATCCCCCTTGTATATCCCCCTCGCCAGTTGACGTCGGTCACTGGCGGACGCCGCCCAAGGCGGCTGGGTCAACGTATTTTTGCCACGTACACGCCGCGGCAAAAATAATTTGATTTTGCGTGTTTCCCGGTAAATCAATCGAATTTGGAGGCATTAGATATGGCAAAGATCATCAAGCGCGGCGACGAGGCCCGCAAGGCGCTGGAAGCCGGCGTCAACCAGCTGGCGGATACCGTAAAGGTCACCCTGGGCCCCAAGGGCCGCAACGTGGTGTTGGATAAGAAGTTCGGCACACCCCTCATCACCAACGATGGTGTTTCCATCGCCAAGGAGATCGAGCTGGACGATCCGTTCGAGAACATGGGCGCGCAGCTGGTGCGCGAGGTGTCCACCAAGACCAATGACGTGGCCGGCGACGGCACCACCACCGCTACGCTGCTGGCACAGGCCATGATCCGCGAGGGCCTGCGTAACCTGGCCGCCGGCGCTAACCCCATCGTGATGAAGAAGGGCATGGCCAAGGCCGTGGAGGCCGCTGTGGGCGCCATCAAGGAGCAGAGCCAGAAGGTCAATGGCACCGCTGATATCGCCCGCGTGGGCACCGTGTCCTCCGGCGACGAGACCATCGGCAAGCTGATCGCCGAGGCTATGGAGAAGGTCAGCGCCGACGGCGTGATCACCATCGAGGAGTCCAAGACCGCCGAGACCTACAGCGAGGTCGTCGAGGGCATGATGTTCGACCGCGGCTACATCACCCCGTACATGGTCACCGATACCGAAAAGATGGAAGCCGTCATCGACGACGCTTACCTGCTGATCACCGATAAGAAGATCTCCGTCATCTCCGACATTCTCCCGATCCTCGAGCAGCTCGTTCAGAGCGGCAAGAAGCTCGTCATCATCGCCGAGGACGTCGAGGGTGAGGCTCTCTCCACCCTGATCGTCAACCGCCTGCGCGGCACGCTGAACGTTGTGTGCGTCAAGGCGCCCGGCTTCGGCGATCGCCGCAAGGAAATGCTCAAGGATATCGCCATCCTGACGGGCGGCACGTATATTTCCAGCGAGCTCAACATGAACCTGCCGGATACGCAGATCACCGATCTCGGCACGGCCCGTCAGATCAAGGTCACGAAGGACAACACCGTCATCGTCGACGGCGCAGGCGACGCCAACGAGATCAAGGCCCGTATTGCGGAGATCAAGAACACCATCAGCGTTACCACGTCCGACTACGACAAGGAAAAGCTGCAGGAGCGTCTTGCCAAGCTGTCCGGCGGCGTAGCCGTTATCAAGGTCGGCGCACAGACCGAGGTCGCCATGAAGGAGCAGAAGCTCCGCGTTGAGGACGCGCTGAACGCGACCCGCGCAGCCGTCGAAGAGGGCATCGTGGCCGGCGGCGGCACTGCCTACGTCAACGCGATCCCGGCTGTTGAGAAGCTGGTCGCAAAGCTGTCCGGCGACGAGAAGACCGGCGCGCAGATCATCGCAAGAGCGCTGCAGGCCCCGATCCGCCAGATCGCCGAGAACGCCGGCGTCGACGGCTCCATCGTCTACGACAAGATCCGTTCCAGCCGCAAGGTCGGCTATGGCTACAACGCCTACACCGAGACGTACTGCGACATGATCCCGTCCGGCATCGTCGACCCGACCAAGGTCACGCGCACCGCTCTGGAGAACGCCGCGTCCATCGCCTCCTGTGTCCTGACGACTGAATCCCTGGTCGCCGACAAGCCCGACCCCAAGGCCGACGCCGCCATGGCAGCCGCAGCCCAGGGCGGCGGCATGGGCGGCATGTACTAAGATTCGCCGCAAAGCCTGAACCCCAATCAGTATAATGGAACCCCGTCGCCTGCCGCGAAAAGCAGGCGACGGGGTTTTCTTGTATAAAGAAAACCACCGGCAATGCCGGTGGTTCCAAAAAGCTTTATACTAAAACCTAATTAAACGCTTTAATAA
>OHVY01000238.1_pt1 | contig 18461 bp, 20 predicted proteins | sample 1579641 | NCBI WGS metagenome assembly OHVY01 (sample SAMEA3882536, study PRJEB24775) | human gut metagenome | biome: human-associated habitat; feature: intestine environment; material: feces | place: Netherlands | collected 2009/2010
TGGATGTAATCATTCAGGCACTTCGGGCATAGACAACGAATATTTTCTTTCCCTGATTTCCTTTAATATTCCAGCTCTCATATCGCTGAGTGATGCCGCCGACTGCACCACTGTATGCTTAATTTTATCCATTAAGATTTCCCTGTTTTTCGATAATTGGGAAACCTCTAAAGTATCCTTATGAAACACTTTCTGGTCTTCATTTTGGCTTTCCTGTTTTCCCAAATATTCCCTATCAAACTTGAAAAAATCCGGCAGATGAATAGGATGACTTAAAAATGTAATTGACATATCTCTTTCTCCTTACTTAAAATCACTATCCAAGCGAAAAAGCACTATCCGTAACCGCTTCCGTCATAGCATTTGCTTCATAAGCATTAGACGCTTTTGACAACATCCTTTCATTGTTCCACGACCGTAATAATCGGCTTCTTTCCTGTTCCTGCTTTGCAATCTTTTCATTCAACATTTCCTGCTGCTGTTTTTTAACCTGCGCCCGTTTTTCCAGATATTCTTCCAAAAGCTCTTTTTGTCTATCTTTCTTGTTGCTTGTCTTTTTATAAAAACTGTTTTGTGAACGAGCATAAAATTCCGATTGATTATTAACACCAGACCATGAATCGCCCCTATAATCTTTAGCAGTAGCTCCTACAGTGAGCACCATAGACGAAGTTAAGTCACGTTTAAGTGCTGATAATATCTTTTCCCTGTACTCCGGATCATCTTTCATATTCTTAAATGCTTCCTCTGATATGTTGATAGCCACATTGGTTATAGTTCTATTTCTGGGTATCTTATCAATTTCAGCATAAAATTCCTTTTTGAAAATCGCCATTTCTTCCGCTTCTGATAATTCCCTTGTATTGCCCGTTTCTCCCGTGCTGTTTACGCTCTTTGTACTTTTCGTTGTTGCAACATTGTTCTGATAATAACTCTGTCCTACTCCACTAATAGCCATTTTTAATCCTCCTTTGTCATCAATTTTTTATATTGCCGCCCCTGCCCCCTTGCAATAAGTCCGGGCAGTCCGCAAAAGCAAAGGTTTATGCACCTTGCGGAATATGAACAATTTCTCCTTATGCCTTTATATCAAAACTTGCCCCTGTCGGCGCAGATGTACCAGAAACCGTAGCTAAGAGGTTCTGCGTAACACTTTTTACATCAGTGCCAGTAGCTGATATTGTAAACGTTTCATCTTCTGTCAGCTTCTCCAACTGCGCCTTTTTCTCTGCCCGTCTCTTAGCTGCCTTTTCTTCTGAGATTTTTCTTTCCTCACGCTTTTTCTGTAATCTTTCTTTTTGTTTCTTTTCCGCATTCAATATAGTTGAATTTTGTTTTGAACCACTGGTTCTTGTCATACCTCCGCAAGTAACAGAAGCATTCCCATCGGCATCTATTACAGTTGTAACACCATGTATCACTGCATTATCAGCTTTGGCTTGTGCAAACATTCTATTCTGTCCCGGTACTGCACCAGTTAAATTAAACTCTACTTTCTTGGCAAATTCCGGATCATTTGCCATTTTCTTTAGACATTCGCTAGAAAGATTTATTACCACTTTATTTTCATTTCCACTCATAAGACTGCTACCCGTATTAAAAGTAATCTCCGGGAACTTTTTACACAGTTTCTCATAATATTCCTGCACTTTGTCCTTGCTGTTTGTGCTTTTCATTGTTGTCACATTGTTCTGATAATATTTCTCACCTATTCCACTAATGCTCATCTTTGAATCCTCCCTTGAATTTGATATATTGTGAAATCCATTTCCGGCTGTTATCTGTTTCTGCAATTCCTCTGTCAGTTGGAATTGCTATGTGCAATATTGCACGATATACCCCCTTATGGTTAGTCCACGCTTAATGCCCGCATTTAGCCAAGCAGTGAATTGCTACCCGTCGATGTCTCTGTCATTACATTTGATTCATATGCATTGGTTGCCGCTGCCATCTGCCTCTTACTGCTCCACACCTTTGTCAGCCTGCTCCTCTCCAATTCCTGCTTTGCAATCTTTTCTTCCAACGCCTCCTGCTGAAATTCCTTCATCTGCGCCCGCTTTTCCAAATATTCTTCCAGCAGTTCCTTCTGCCTTGCCTTTTTCTGCCGTCCGGCATCAGTTCCCTTTGCGGAGGAACTCCCGGAATAACCGTCATTCTCCTTCATGCCCTGCGTATAGCCGTAACATTTCTCATATGTGTCATCTATATGCATATATGATATTTGTGGAATATAGTTTCCAAAATTAACTGCCTTATTCTTCGCTAAAGCGTCTAATATTTTCTTCTCATATTCCGGATCAGTCTGCATTCTTTTATAAGCGGCATCCGTAATATCTATAATATCATTTCTATTCCGCTGCGATGGATGTGTATATAATGAATTCATCTTTTCATTAAAATACTCCTTGTATTCCTCCAAGGTCATATCTTCCGAGGAAACCTGACTTTTGTCTGTGACCTTTTCCGCAAATCCCGCTTGTTTTTCCTCCTTCCTCAAACCCATGTAACTCTTTGCTGTTTCATAATAACTGCCATAAACTGAACCTACATCCATTACTACATTCTCCTTCCTTTTTCATATTTTTTTATTTTTCTCATATATTGATATGGGGGTTGAATTTATGAGCCATATTATCCATTATGTTACAACCAATTTCAAAAAAATCTTTCATACTGTCTGCACAGAGATTATCTCCTGCATTCAAGGCACAGCTCTGCATTTTGTCCTGGTCGCTGCCTTTCTCGGAACACTGAATCATTTCCTGTATTTTTTATCCGGGCAGTCTCCAATCGTTGCACTTTTCTGCCCGGTTAATGAATCCGTGTGGGAACATTTGAAACTTTTATATTTTCCTTTTTTATTCGTAAGCATATGGGAATATCTGTCTCTGCATCCGGTTGTTTTACCGTTCTTTTACTGTCGGTATCTGGGTGTGCTTCTCGGAATGTTTTTTACTGTTTCTGTTTTTTACACATATTCCGGGATTCTCGGCCGGAATTTCCTGATCTTAGACATCCTGCTTTTTTATTCCAGTGTAATATTTTCATTTGGAATGTCTGAATATATTTCCGGCAAGACCCGTTCTCCTCACGAGACAGAACCTGGCTTTGTAGTCTCACTCTGGTTGATAACATCATTTTTCTTCTTTGTATTTACATGTTTTCCGCCAGATCTTCCGTTATTCTATTCAGCATAAGTACAACAACCATCAACACATTTCCCTACATATATAATTAATTATTCACACCATGATGTGCAACATAGCTGTTAAGATCCAATGCTTTAAACACATATCCCTGTGACTGATAATATTCAATAATTTTCGGCAGCGCTTCCACAGTTGTATCTTTTGTCTCGGAATCATGTGACAGCAGGATGATATTATTGTCATGGAAACTGGTTGCCTGATCCACAAGCTGTTCCGTTGTCCTCACGGCCCCGTCTCCCGAACTTCCATTCCAGTCATAATATTGATATCCTCTTGCCTGAACCTCCTGCGTAAGCGTTGTCATAATTCCCTTCGTGTAACTTGCAGATATGGTATTCGAAGATCCTCCCGGAAATCTGATAAAACACGGAACATAGCCGATCTCTTCTTTTACAAGCTGTCCAATCTGGTCAAGATCCTGAAAATATGCATCAACAGATGCATACACCTTTGCGTAATCATGAGAATATGTATGCATTCCGATCGTATGTCCCTTATCATAAGCCTTTTTGATCATATCTTTATATTCCGGCATGGCTCCTGTAACAAAAAATGTTGCTTTCGCATTGTATTTATCCAAAATGTCCAGCACCGCCTGCGTATTCTTAGACGGTCCGTCATCCAACGTCAGATAGACAACTTTTTCATCCGATTGTTCTGTTGTACCCACTTTTCTTCCTGGTTGAACTGCAAATTCACTTCTGTCATCTGCCTGATCTTTTTGGCCTTGATTTTCTTTATTGGATGCATCAGTTTCATTCTCATTGATCGTAAGTTTTTTTGCAGTTGCTTTTTTCTTTGATACTGCCTTTTTACTTTCCGTCTCGGCCGTTGTCATCGTTTTACCGGCATTCTTTTTTATAACATGCCCGCCGATTCCCACACCTATGATCACTGCTGCTATGCAGACTGCTGCAATCAGAATCTTTCTCTGTGCACGATCTTTTCGTCTTCTATTTTTTAACTTTTTCCTGCTCATACTTTTTTCCTCTTTAATTTTCAACTTTATTCTCACTTTTAAGTAATTGCTTTTTCTTTTTTACTATCATACCGCTTTTTTCCTTTTTATCAAGCCTTTTCTTGAGACTTTTTCACTACAATGTAGTATTGTAATAAATAGATTATCACTTACAAATGTCGAAAGGAGTTTTTAATATGAGTGAAAATGGAATTAAAGTCTGTCCTGTCAGCTGCAAAATCGAACATCACGCCATGATGTTCGCATTTCTCGCCAAACATGCAATTGAATTATGCGGTGAAGCCGGAAAAGACGCAATCCTTGCCGGAATGACTACCTATGGAAATGAGCGGGGTGCCCGCATGGCGGCAAATGCACTCGCACACGGTGATGAACTGACTACCATGACCAATCAGGCATACGGTGAATGGAAACCAGATTACGCCGGACAAATGGACTTCGGAACACTTCGCACCGAACCGACACTTCAGACTTACATTGCAAAATGTGCATGGTGTGAAGCATGGAAAAAGCATAACATTACCGAATATGGGAAATATTATTGCGTCAATGTAGATAATGCCGTTTACCAGGGTTTCCGTTCCGACTTCGTCTGTACACCGACTGCCACATCTATGAGCTGGGGCGGCAAGCGTTGTGAATTCGACTGGGGACACCCGCTCTCGCAGGAAGAGGTAAAAGAACTGGCTGAGAAAAAGGCCAAACTTGGGACTTCCTGTATGAAAGATTTTAATTTCCACACAGCACATTTAAAATATACCGTCAGTCAGGCTCTGATCCTGAATCTTGGTGAAAAAGGGGAAGAGGCAGTTAAACTTGCGCTTGCTGATTACGTAGATACATTTGGACAGGAATATCTGAATGTACTGAACGGTCTTTATCCGGTTGAATAGAATTTGCTGCTTATTGGCATTATTTTTTACTTTTCATATAAGAAAGCTATGGAATCTATTTACATCCTGTTTTTCTATGCTAAAATGATAAATAAACACCCGATTCTATGAGGAGGTATCTATATTTTGAATAAACTAACAACCGAACATACACCTGACAATATTATTGCCAGCTGGCTCGACGATCATCAGGAAGAACTTGTACATACTGCCGATTACATTTTCCATCACCCGGAACTTGCATATCAGGAGACACTTTCTTCCAAATGCCTGGCAGATTATCTGGAAAGCCAGGGATTTAAAATAACATGGAAAACAGCCGGTATCGACACCTCATTTACCGCAGTCTGGGGAAGTGGAAAACCACTCCTTGGATTCCTGGCTGAGTACGATGCTCTGGCAGGTGTCGGACACGCCTGCGGACACAACCTGCTTGGAACTGCTGTTGCCGCAGCGGCCTGCGCATTAAAAGCCGATATGGAAGCAACCGGTGCTGCCGGAACGATCCGCGTCTACGGCTGCCCGGCCGAAGAGATCATGTCCGGCAAGATCGTGATGAACGATCAGGGAGTCTTTAATGACCTCGATGTTGCTATTACCTGGCATCCATTCGACCGCAACCGTGTCAGCAACGATATCTGGCAGGCACAGGACATTAAGAACTACACATTCCACGGACTTAGTTCCCATGCCGCCAAAGCTCCTGAAAAGGGACGCAGTGCCCTCGACGCCGCTGAACTTATGAATGTAGGTGTCAACTATCTCCGTGAGCACGTACCGGGAGATGTCCGCATGCATTATGCCTACATTGATAACGGCCTTCCGGCAAATGTTGTTCCGGATATCGCGAAGACAAATTATTTCATACGCTCCTACTTACGTTCCCGCACCGAAGATGCAAGCGAACGTGTAGACAACTGCGCAAGAGGTGCCGCTCTTATGACAGACACCACCGTCGATATCGAACTGGTTGCAAGCTGCAGTGAGATGAAAGTTAACCGGGTACTGACAGAATTATATTACGATGCCATGACCCAAGTCCCGACACCGACTTATACACCGGAAGAACTGGATTTCGCAAAGCAGATTACAGAAGAAGCCGGGCTCATCAATGACGGGACACTATTCTCCGGCCTGGAATCGCTTGAAGATGAGCCGGTTCCGATCGCTATCGGCACAGATGCTTCACAGGTCAGCCACACGGTTCCGCTGATCACCTTAAGTGCCGCTACGATGTGTAAAGGCACCCCGCTTCATCACTGGGCTGCTGCCAAACAGGCCGGTATGACTATCGGACAGAAAGGTATGCTCTATGTTGCAAGATGTATGGCAGAAGGTACGAAATTATTGATGGAAACACCGGGAAGTATTGAGAAAGCGTGGGAGCTTCATAAGCTGACTCCTTAAAGCTTCTGTTCATAAGGAGACGGAGGATTTTTATAAATTCTCCGTCCCAAACAAAAAAACTATAACAATTTATCCCCCAAGGAGGTTATAACTATGGTCACAAAAAAAGCGAGATCATTCTTCTTGCCGTAAAACCACAAAATGCACCAGAAGCTCTGTCACAGTGCAAAAAAGCTCTGGATGGAAAAGCTTTGATGTCCATCGTAGCCGGTGTCACTGTCGAGAGACTCCAGAATATGATCGATGGCACACCTAGAATTTTAAGACTTCTTCCTAACACCCCTGCAATGGTATGCGTGGTGCTGTAATTGAATGCATCAATGTAAGTACAGAAAAATCCCGTTCATTATAATCATTGTCATTCTATGTCGATTAATGCGGCGGAATTATCAGACAAAAGAGGAGTTATCCACAGTTTCCCGTGGATAACTCCTCTTTTGTTGGGGATAACTGGAATTACTCTGCAAAATTTGTCGTTGAAATAAGCCGGGAGATTTTCAGAAATCCACCGGCCTATTTTACATTTTTTCTACATTTTCATCCTCTTTATCACCTTCAACCGTGTAAATTCTTCTCTCTCTTTCTCCTCCAGTGCATTACTGATCGTATGCACCAGATTCGTATACATCGGTATCGTAATATTCTTAAGCGCATTTGCCCGCTTCTGTGTCTTCTTAATATTTGCCGCCAGACGGTACGCCGAGTTCTCCACCTCAGCCAACTTGATCGTAAGTTCCTTCACTTCCCGGAAAGCTTCTCTTGCAATATCCACCGACTCATGTGTCGTGCTGAACGAATACGTCAGATCATTCTGTTTCGCATCGTACTTAATGTGCGGAATCTCGGTTCCCATGATACTCCTGGTCTGCATCTTCAGAGAGTCTTCGATCGGAACGGTAAATGCCAGCTCCTGAACTTTGCTGATTCCATGTTCGATATTGGCACGCTGCAGGCAGGCGTATGCTTTTGTAAATGTCGCATCGATCTCTTCCTGAATATCTTTTGCCTCATCGATCAGTCCCATCAGTTCTTTCAGAAGAATATTCCGCTTCTTATCCATCAGATCGTAGCCCTGACGCGCAAGCATCAGAGAATTCTTCGCAAGCATCAGATTTCCCTTGGTAGGAAATTCTCTCGGATCCATATGCATCCCTCCTACTCTTCTGTCACCATCGTATCCCGCGTATCCTTCCAGTACTTCTCAATCAGCTTCGTATCAATACGGTCCAGTTCTTCCTTCGGCAGAAGTCCAAGCAGTTCCCATCCAAGATCCAAAGTCTCCATCATCGTACGGTTCTCCGTCGGTCCCTGCCCGATATAACGTTTTTCAAATTCTTCACCGAACTTCAGATACTGCTTGTCAATCGGTGACAATTCATCCTCGCCAATAACGGAAGCAAGGTTTCTCGCCTCTCCGACCTTCGCATAAGCGGAGAATAACTGGTTTGCAAGATCCTGATGATCTTCCCTGGTATATCCTTTTCCGATGCCGTCCTTCATCAGACGCGAAAGCGATGGCAGGATACTGATCGGCGGATAGACTGCCTGACCGTGAAGATTACGGTCCAGTACGATCTGTCCTTCTGTGATATATCCGGTAAGGTCAGGAATCGGATGTGTAATATCATCATTCGGCATGGTCAGGATCGGAAGCTGCGTCACCGAACCATTTGCCCCGTCCACAATACCGGCACGTTCATAGATCGTTGCCAGTTCACTGTATAAATATCCCGGATATCCTTTTCTTGACGGAATCTCACCACGCGAAGACGATACTTCACGCATGGCTTCTGCAAAGGAAGTCATATCCGTCAGGATAACCAAAATATGCATATTTTTCTCAAATGCCAGATACTCTGCTACCGTCAGTGCTACCTTCGGCGTGATCAGACGCTCCACCACCGGGTCATTCGCCAGGTTCAAGAACATACACACATGGTCTGCCACACCGCTTTCCTCGAATGTCTTACGGAAGAATTCCGCCACATCGTGCTTCACACCCATTGCTCCGAATACAACTGCGAACTGTTCATCCGAATTGTCACCAAGCGAAGCCTGCTTGACGATCTGTGCCGCAAGCTGATCATGCGGAAGTCCGTTTCCTGAGAATATCGGAAGCTTCTGCCCGCGGATCAGTGTCGTCAGTCCGTCAATTGCCGAGATTCCGGTACGGATATAGTTTCTCGGGTATTCCCGTCTGACCGGATTCAGCGGAAGTCCGTTTACATCCCGCTTCTCAGCATCTGTGATCGGTCCAAGGCCATCGATTGCTTCCCCGATCCCGTTAAATGTACGGCCCAGCATTTCCTCTGACACGGCAACTTCCATCGGATGTCCCGTAAGCCTCGTGTGGGTATTATCCAGCGACATATTTTCCGTTCCTTCAAATACCTGGATCACAGCCTTATCTTCATCCAACTCCACGATACGTCCCATTTTCCTCGTATCATGATCTACAATAAATTCCACGATCTCATCGTAAAATGCATTTTCCACGCCTTCCAGTACGACGAGAGGGCCATTAATGCTGCTCAGTCCAAGATATTCTATTGCCATCTTACGTCCCTCCCTTTACGCATTTTTCTCGATGACGCGGTTATAAAAGTCATCAATATCCAGTTTATACAGATCCAGTAACTGCAGATTGTCATTCGGCACATCATACTTGATCGCAATGACCTTCTCAAATATACCTTCTGCCTTCAGCACCGACATCGGCATCCCCATCGCCACCAGTTTCCGGCTCGTCTTATACAGATACAGAATAACATCCATCATCTTGAACTGCTTCTCAAGTGATACACACGTATCATCCTTATGAAATGCATTCTGCTGCAGGAATCCCAGACGAATCACCTTCGCAATCTCCAGGATCAGCTTCTGGTCATCCGGAAGCACATCCCCGCCGATCAGTTTTACGATCTCCATCAGGCTGCTCTCCTGGTTCAGGATCGCCATCAGACGGTTCCGGTAATCAACGAATTTCGGCGATACATGATCCGAATACCAGCCGCTTAAGTCGTTCAGGTATTCACTGTAACTTGTCAGCCAGTGGATCGCAGGGAAATGTCTCGCATACGCCAGTGATTTGTCCAGTCCCCAGAAACAGCGCACGAAACGCTTCGTATTCTGCGTAACCGGTTCAGAAAAATCTCCTCCCTGCGGAGATACCGCTCCGATGATAGAGACCGATCCTGTCGCACCATTTAACGTCTGCATCATGCCGGCTCTTTCATAGAATGCCGACAGTCTCGATGCCAGATACGCCGGGAATCCTTCCTCCGCCGGCATCTCTTCCAGTCGTCCCGAAAGCTCTCGCAGTGCCTCTGCCCATCGGGATGTCGAGTCCGCCATGATCGCCACATCATACCCCATATCACGGTAATATTCCGCCAGTGTCAGTCCGGTATAAATGGACGCCTCACGGGCAGCTACCGGCATGTTCGATGTATTGGCGATCAGCGTCGTTCTGTCCATCAATGGATTGCCCGATTTCGGATCGACCAGCTCCGAAAACTCTTCCAGAACCTGTGTCATCTCATTTCCACGCTCGCCGCATCCGATATATATGATAATATCCGCATCCGACCATTTTGCGATCTGATGCTGGGTCATCGTCTTACCCGTTCCGAATCCTCCCGGGATCGCAGCCGTTCCACCTTTTGCAATCGGGAACATCGTATCCAGAATTCGCTGTCCTGTTACCAGCGGCACACTTGCCGGGAATCTCCGGCTCACCGGTCTCGGTACACGGATCGGCCAGTGCTGTGTCATCGAAAGTTCTCTTTTTTCTCCATTGAACAGTTCAATCGTAACCAGCGTCTCATCAATCGTATATTCACCATCCGGAACCACCGATACAACAGTCCCTTCTACTCCCGGCGGAACCATGCATTTGTGCACGATAGCCCGCGTCTCCGGCACTTCCGCAATGATCGTTCCACCCTGTACCATATCGCCTTCAGCCACTGTGATATGCGTCTCCCAGAGTTTCTGACGGTCCAGTGCATCCACACTGACACCACGGGTGATAAATGCCCCGCCCTTGTCAGCGATCCGCTCCAGCGGTCTCTCAATACCGTCAAAGATATTATTCAGGATGCCGGGTGCCAGCGTAACCGACACTGCCGCTCCCGTACCTTCTACAAGTTCTCCCGGATGCAGTCCGGAAGTCTCCTCATACACCTGTACCGTCGTCCGGTCCTTATCCAGGGAAATGACTTCGCCAACCAGCTTTTCTTCTCCCACATGGACCATTTCCGACATCTTAAAATCCGTCTTCCCTTTCAGGTAAATGACCGGGCCGTTGATGCCATATATCTTTTCTGTCTTTCCGCTACTCACCCTTTACACCTCCCCGGAACTGGAATTTCTGGTATTCATTCTCCAGTGCACCTTTGAATGCATAGTCCACCAGGACATTCTTCTCAGGCACAACCGCACGCACCCCGCCGATAAAATCCACTTTGCTGATCGTCAGCGTCATTCCCGTACGTTCTTCCAGATATGTCTTCTTGTCTGCATCAGACGGATTGATATAGATCGTCATCGCCATCCCCGATGCAAACTGTGCTGCTTTCTCTATATAACGGATCAGAACTTCTTTATACTCTTCCGTTCTCATGAACGCCAGAAGCTTTAACTGCACTTCTTCGAACAGTTCCGTCTTAAGTTCTGTCTGCGTCTTTCCCATCTCACGTTTTAATTCAAGCTGCGCCTTTGACATTGCCATGTTCAGCTGCTGTTTCGCAGTCACACTCTCTGCACGCACTCTCGTCTCCGACTGCCGTCTGGCTTCGATCTGATGCTGTTCGAACACACTTCGAAGCGCATCCTCATGCTGCTTTACGATCGCATTCGCCTCCGCTCTTGCTTCTTCCATCGCCGCCGTCCGGATATGCGTGATCTTCTCTTCGTTTGTCAAATGTGCCACCTTCTTCCTGTCTATAATTTCAACCCTATCGCTTCATTTACATACGACGTGATAAAATCTTTCTTACGTCCGGTCCCGTGTCTGTCAGGAATCTCGATCAGAAGCGGCATCGTCCGCTCCAGCTTGATCTCGTCTATCAGGTCCGGGAATTCTCTTCCGAATTTCTCCGTCAGCAGAATCACACCTACATCCTTATCCTCCATGGCATTCTCGATCGCACACCGGAGTTCTTCTCTTTCATGTACCACGATTCCGTCTACCCCTGCGAGACGCATTCCTGTCAGAGTATCGATATTATCACTGATCAGATACATCTTCATCTTACAATTTACCTAAGATCATGAAGGAGATGATCAGTCCGTACAGACACACACCTTCTGCAAGACCTACGAAGATCAGTGACTTACCAAGTGCACTGGAATCCTCGCTGATTGCCCCAAGAGCCGCACTTGCTGCACTTGCAACGGCGATACCACCACCGACGCAGGAAAGACCGGTTGAAAGTGCTGCTGCCAGGTATCCGAATCCGGTTGCGTTCGATGCCGTATTGCCGGCTGCTTCTGCTGCCTGTACCGGATCTCCCGCAAAGAGCATGATTCCCGCGATCAGGACAGTACTAAAGAAGAAAAATACATTCGTGCCGATGGCTCTTTTATAACGCTTCTTCGTCCTCTGTCCGATCAGGAAATATCCGAATGGAATTACAATGCTAAGTAACAATGTTGCAATTAACAATAATCTAACTGTCAGGCTCATATTTTTGTCCTCCTGTAAATATATCTCTGAATTCTGTCTTATTATTTTTCCTCTACAGAACCTGCCACTGGCAGCTTCTTTCGAACGCATGGCGATTTATCCTCTGGATCACAAAATCACTTAAATCGTTTCTTTACTTTTCGTCACTCTGGCTGTGAAACGGCTTGAACTCCCGTCCGGTTCCCTTATAGAACCTGCTGAACATCTCATAATATTCCAGACGCAGTACCTGGATACCGACGACCAGACCTTCCAGTCCGCACACCAGCACATTTCCAAGCACGAACACGATCCAGTTCGTGTGTCCCGCACTTGCGCCGGATAACATCAACACAACCTCCATCATCGCCGCATGGCTGACGGCAAATGCACCGATACGCACATAAGAAATGGTATTGGAGAAATAGCTCAGCATCGTCTCGAACAGTTCGAAGAACGCCTGCACGAAGAACATTACCTTGCCCTCTTCCATCTTCTTATGCTGCTTTGTCACCAGATTTCCCAGCGGTTCCTTGAATACGAACAAGATCACCGGAACTCCTAGGAAGATTACCATCAGGATATTGCCCGGAACCTTATGTCCCGTCATGTAAAGCACGATCGTCAGCACCAGGAATCCGTAGAACACCAGTCCCGCGATTCCATTATGGGAAAATAACATATTTTCCACATCATGACTCTTGATCGAATTAATCACGTTAAAGATCATCACCAGGATATTCAGTCCCATGCCAAATGCAATGGCAACCACAAATACTGTGTTGAGCTGTCCGATAAACGGCAGGTTCGTCATCGCATCCACCGGCCTTAACCAGTGTGCCTGTATCACATCTTCGAATCCGAAGATACTTCCGAACATGAATCCAAAGAATGTTGAGAACAGTCCCGCAATGGATATGATCCCAGCCAGGTTGATCTTCTTAATCAGGTACAAAAGCCCGCCGAATACAAACAGGCATAAGCCCTGGCCGACATCCCCAAACATCGCACCAAAGATAAATGTATACGTCAGTGCCACGAACATCGTCGGATCCATCTCATCATTTGCCGGAAGCCCGTACATCCGGATGAACATCTCGAACGGCTTGAAGAACCTTGGATTCTTAAGCTTCGTCGGCGGCTCTCCGAAGAATTTCTCCTTGTCTTCTTCTACAACAACGAATACCTTATCATCATTCTTCGATTCCGCCAGGAATTTGTTCACATCATCTTCGCCCATCCATCCGCACAGGATGTAATAGTCTTCTTTATTATCTCCCTCTTCAATCCTTGCCGCCAGCTTGCGGACATCAAAGTTCGTAGCCAGTTCTTCCAGACGCGTCTTCGCACCTCGGAGCTTTGCGGCATTCTTTGCCATCAGCTCACTGATCTGTTTTTTAATCCCAGCAATCTCTTTCTGTTTTTCTTCAATTTCTTTTTCAAGCTCTTCACAGGCCTGCGCCGGCGTTCCTATGTATTCGGATGGAATTGCAATCCTTTCAAAATGTAAGGAATTGAATACCGAATCCACCTTACTGGAATCCGCATTCGATACGAAATAACATCCATATACATAATTTTCATTCCTCGTACCTTCGATAAATACCGCATTCAGATCATCAAATAAATATTTTTCCAGACGTTTGTAATAATTCACATCTACCCGTCCGAACCGGACTTTCATATATTTATACTTTAATGATTTCTGCATATCCAGTTCCAGTGTCCGGAACGGCTCCATGATCAGAAGCTTTTCTTTGTATTCATCTACCTGCTTCTTCGTTAACTCTTTCTTCTCCAGCAGATCCAGATAGTCATGATTGACATCCCGGATCAGGTTCAGCATATCCTCCTGATTCATCGATACATCGATCCTCTGGTCTTCATCCGCTAACAGTGCGCTGAACTGTTCTGCCTTCGCAAGCGGCTCTTTGTATGGATTGACTTCCACAAAAGGCTGCAGGTTGTCGGTCGTCTTAAGCTCCGCCGCCGCATTCTCAAGCTGCATCTCGTATTTCGACAGATACACCTCGCAGACACGGTCGATATCATTCTTCGGTCCGCTGATGCTTAAGAACTTCATCTTAACAATCATTGATTCACACCTCCTAAGTATCCTAATGTCTCTCCCTTCGTCAAACCGTAACGGATACACTCAAGGGCTGTCGTTAGTTTATAGATTTCTTCTTCTTTCAGGAACAGATACGTATTGACGATCGCGATCGAATACGGATCATTCCTTTTATCAGTCAGGTACAACTTCCGCAGGCAGTCGCGGTACATCTGTTCCAGTGTTTTATCCGTCTGCATATAATTATATTTTCCTGCATAGTACGTCTTTTCCACTTCTGCTTCAAACTGTTCCAGTGTCGGCGTCTCCACCAGTGTCTTGAATTCTTCTACTTTTATCCGATAGTGGATCGGGATCGTCATCGAATAGATATCCGGCGGAAGCATATGATAATACTTCTTCGCACGGTAGATCCACTGAAGATTCAGAAGATCGATCTTCATTCCATAGTCCTTTAAGAATATCTTCTGCTCATGTCCTTTCAGAACCCGTTTTCCCTTTTTCCACATCGTAGAAAAATAATACAGATCCAATGCCAGATCATAATCAAACAGCGTTCCCGCTCCGGAATCTCTGATTCTGGCAAGCGCACCATAATATTCCGTATCCCGTAAGTTATCTACAAGCTCGTCGATATTTTTCGAAGTTATCAACCGGTCTATGGAAATTTGTGAATATCTGTTGAAAAACTCTTTCTTGTATTCCAGATCAAATGGTTTCTCATAATGATTGAACACGATCCTCAAACAGTAGTTGATCAGATCGACTTCATACCGTTTCCAGTATAATTTTAAGAACGTCTTCTGCTCCATCCCGGCAAACCGGAAGATCCTCGAATAATCATCGAACAACGACTGATACAGGATCTTCTCCACATTTCCCCTATGATATAAGGAAACATCCATCCGCTCCACATATGGTGCATACGCCGTCTTGTCTTTCAGATATTCGATTGCTTCTGTCACTGTACCAAGACCTGCGATCGTATCATAATCTTTCTCTTTCAGAAGCTTCGCCGACATCGCACGTACCTTTGTCGTGATCCCGCTGTAAGCCATCACATTTCCCATACGCTACACCTCGATCATATGTCTTACGATTTCCTCTGCATAAATGTCATGATTTTCTTCGTATTCCCTCTTCAGATCATCAATCGCCTTCTGGTCCTTCTTCCGTTCCCGGTCCAGAACTTTCTCTACTTCCTGCTGCGACTTTGCTTTTATCTTCTCCAGTTTTTTCTGTGTCTCTTCTTCCAGGTCCCGGTCAAATTGATTCCTTTCTTCCTGTATCTGTTTTTCAATTTCACTTTTCTGCTGTCTGGCATGCTCTACGATCGCCTCCGCCGTTTCTTCCACTTCAGCCAATTTCTCAATAACAGAGTTCATAAGCCGCCCTCCTTTTTGCACATTTCACAACGAATAATTGTTACTTTTTTATCCATGTTATAATAATACACCTATTTTCTAAAATTACCACTATCATTTTGTATATATTGTATTATTTTTCTCAATTCTTCTGACAATTTCCACTTCCATTGACTTTTTCCTGCACAGACGCTAAACTAAGAACGATTTGCAAAATGTCAGAAAATCCTTGCAAATCCATTGATTATAAGGAGGAACACACATATGCGTCTTAGAAATATACCACGTGCAGAGAGCGTTCTCGAAGCCTGCAAAGAAGTTGTTAAGAATCCGGAAAGCTTATGCGGACACTGGAATCAGGAGTTCCAAAATGAACGACCGCTGCACATCGAGATCGGTATGGGAAAAGGTCAGTTTCTTCTGACTCTTGCAGCCGAAAACCCACAGATCAACTACGTCGGCATCGAACGCTATTCCAGCGTCTTATTACGTGCCGTTGAGAAATTCCAGGAACTGGAAGCCGAAGGAAAAGCTCCTGCCAACATCCGATTCATCTGTATGGATGCGAATGACCTGCCGACGGTATTCGCCCCGGCGGAAGTATCCCGTATCTACCTGAACTTCTCCGATCCATGGCCAAAGGCCCGCCATGCAAGAAGAAGACTGACATCCAACGAATTTTTCAAGCTTTATGACAAAGTCCTGACTGCAGACGGAACCGTAGAATTCAAGACAGACAACCGTCCGCTCTTCGACTTTTCCGTAGAAGAACTTAAGACTTCCGAACTGTTCGTTCTGGATCAGCTTTCCTATGATCTTCATAATGACAGTAAGATGAACCAGGGAAATATTATGACCGAATATGAAGCAAAATTCTCTTCCATGGGCAATCCGATCTGCAAACTGATCGCAAAACGCAGATAAAGGAACCTCTTCCCTTTCCTTTCATATATTAATAGAGAGCATATCTTATGCTCCTGTAATCCTGTGAAAGGGTGGAAGCTTATGTTACATCTGACGACACAAAACTTTGAAAGCTTCAGGGCCTGTCACTGGCAGCTTTCTTCCGATGCACCGGCGGGTGAAAGCACGGACCATCCCGTGTTTGCCGTAGTCATGTTCTACGCCGTCTGGTGTGGAAAATGTGCAATGATGCGTCCCATTATAGAAGATCTCGAAAAAAAATATCAGAAAAAATATTCCGGCAGCATTCGCTTTTTTGAAGTAGAGACCACAGAATCCGGACTTCTCGCAGCTGAGTATCAGACAGATCTTCTTCCGACATTTCTCTTTTTCAAAGACCAGGAACTGATCGCTGTCATGCAGGGGATGATATCACAGAACGATTTTGACGCACGTCTACAGAAAATCTTTAGAAATAGTTAATTTATATTTCCTAGGAAAACATAGTTTTTTATGCTATATTTAAGAAGTAACAGGGATAAATATATTTAATAAAAAGGGGGCATGGTGAACACACCACGCATTATGAAAAATTTAAAAAGAGCATTACCAGTTGCCATGGCAGTTGTACTTGGTTCTACTGCGGCACCATTGGTCGTAAAGGCAGATTCATCTAAAGTTGTAACACTTGGAGCCAACCTGTCAGATTCACAGAAGAATTCCATGTATGAGTACTTTGGTACCTCTTCTGACAAAGCAGATGTCATCGAAGTTACCAATGCAGATGAAAGAAAATATCTCGAAGGGGTCGCTCCGGAAGAACAGATCGGTACCCGTACCTACAGCTGTTCATATGTAGAGCCGACCACAAGCGGCGGAATCCAAGTAAAGGTTTCCAACTTAACTTATGTTACAAGTTCTATGATCTCCAGTACACTTCTTACATCCGGTGTCGAGAACTGTAACGTTATCGCTGCTTCTCCGATCGAAGTATCCGGAACAGGCGCACTGACAGGAATCATGATGGCTTATGAGAAAGCCACCGGAACAACTCTGAACGAAGATCAGAAGGCTGCCGCAACCGACGAACTTGTCACAACAGGAGATCTGGCAAATGATATCGGACAGGACAAAGCCGAAGATGTCATGAATGATGCCAAAGAAAGCGTTATTGAAGACGGCTTAAAAGATGAAAACGATATTCAGGATGCAGTGGAAGATGCTGCCAAGAATAACGATGTCACTCTGACACAGGAACAGATCGACAAGATCACTGAACTGTTAAAGAACATTTCCCAGTATGACTATGATGTCAAAGCACTGAAGAATACACTGAACAACATCGACGGAAAGAGCGAGGGATTCTTCTCCAACCTCTGGAATTCCATCAAAGGAATCTTCGGCGGCAGTGACAGCTCTGATGGCGGAATCATCAACAATACGGATGACAGTGCACTCGGCGATGATGTCGTAAGTAACAGCACACTGGATTCTTCCGACAACTCTTCTTCGAACAATTCCGACAGCGCAGATAATTCTTCCGACAGCAGTTCGGATGACAACAGCGATGACAGCGGATTCTGGGGCAAGATCAAGAAATTCTTCAAGGATCTGTTCGGCGGAAGCGATTCTAAAAAAGACAATTCAGATAAGAGCAAAAACGATGCCAATACAGAGGACAGCAAAGATACTGATGATGATCAGTCTGACGACACACAGAATGATTCTCTGAACAGTGATGCAGATTCTTCAGATGCCGGCACAACAGACAACTCTGCTGATGATTCTTCACTGAATAACAGTGCCGATGATCAGTCCGATACTCAGAGCAGCTTACCAGGCAGCAGCGAATCAGATTCTTCCAACTCTGATACGTCTGATTCCGCAGCTAACGGCTCTGCCAACTAGACATAAGCATTAGCAGGTAATTATAGTAACAAACGAATTATAATGACAATACAGCAAAC
>OHVY01000266.1_pt1 | contig 17082 bp, 16 predicted proteins | sample 1579641 | NCBI WGS metagenome assembly OHVY01 (sample SAMEA3882536, study PRJEB24775) | human gut metagenome | biome: human-associated habitat; feature: intestine environment; material: feces | place: Netherlands | collected 2009/2010
AAAAGAAGAAGAGCCAACATCAGGAAATATAATTATAAATGGCAAGGATACAACATTTTTAAAACCTAAAAGAGTGCCATATTTAAGAAGAAGCATGGGAGTAGTTTTCCAAGATTTTAGGTTGCTATCAGATAAAACAGTTTACGAGAATGTAGCATTTGCAATGAATATAGTAAAAGCTACACCAAAACATATAAGAAGACAAGTTCCAATGGTATTATCATTAGTTGGTCTAAGTGGAAAAGCAAAAGTTTATCCAAATGAGTTATCAGGAGGAGAACAACAAAGAGTTGCTCTTGCAAGAGCATTAGTGAATAATCCAGCTATGATAATTGCTGATGAGCCAACAGGAAACTTGGATCCAGAAACAGCTTGGGACATTATGAATTTGCTTAACGAAATCAATTTAAGAGGTACAACAGTAGTTATTGCAACACACGCCAAAGACATAGTTGACCAGATGAAAAAAAGAGTTATTGAAATAGAAAAAGGCGTAATAGTTAGAGATGATAGAAAAGGTGGGTATAGCAAGTGAAATATAATGTAATAGGATATTTTTTATCTGAAGGTTTTAGAAATGTATTTAAAAATAAAAAATCCACATTCTCTTGTTTGGGAGTAATGTGTGCAACAATGCTTATGTTTGGACTATTTTTCGTAATAGGACAAAATATAAATAATGCTATTAAGGATTTGGAAAAAGAACAAGGAATGCAGGTATTTATGTATCCAGAAGCAACAGATGAGCAAATAGCAAAGCTTAAAGAAGATCTAGGAAAAATTGAAGGAATAAATACAATAGAATTTGTATCTAAAGAAGAAGGATACAATACTATGAAAAAAAGACTTGGAGATAATGCAAAAGCATTAGACGGGTTCACTCCAGATTTCTTTGAAGTATCATACATAATTACATTAACAGATTTATCTTTAAATAATCAAGTATATGAAGCAATATCTAAATTAGATAATGTAAAAGAGATACAAAATAAATCAAGCACAATAGAAACATTATCTAGTGTTGGAAAAGCAATAAGAGTTGTAACATTTACAATTTTTGCAATATTAATTTTAATTTCGCTATTTATAATTTCAAATACAATAAAACTTACAGTACATGCAAGAAGAAAAGAAATTTCAATAATGAAATATGTAGGAGCAACTAATGGGTTTATTAGAACTCCATTCATAATTGAAGGTATAGTAATAGGATTAATTTCAAGTATAATATCAATTTTGTTAATAGGTGGAGGGTATAATTTCTTAGCTACGAAACTTGTAAACTCAGCTACATGGCAAAAACTTAGCATCAATTTATTAACATTTGGAGATTTATTAGGAGAAATAATAATTGTATACTTAGTGCTAGGAGTTGGAATTGGTATTATTGGTAGCTCAATATCTATGAAAAAATACCTTGACGTTTAAGAAGGTGATGCAATGCCAAAAAAAATAATATTAACTTGTTTAATAGTAACAGTAATGATATTTGTTTTTTTTACAACAGTAGTAGTTGCAGATGATTTAGGAGAATTACAATATAGAAAAAATCAATTAAATCAACAAATTTCACAGGCAAATGAGCAAGTAGAAAATATTCAAGTAGAACTAACAGATACACTACAACAAATAGATAATTTAGATCAAAAAATAGAAACATATCAAGCAGAAATAGATGAAGTAAGTAAAAATCTTGAGGAAATACAGAGTGAAATAGCAATAGTAGAAGAAAAATTAACGAATTTAGAAAACAACTATAAAATACAAAGAGAAACATTTCAAAATAGAATAATTGCTCAGTATGAAGCTGGCGATGTACAATACTTAGATGTTTTATTAAGTTCAAATACATTATCAGAATTTATATCAAATTATTATCTAATAGGTGAAATAGCAAAATATGATAGAAATCTTTTGGATAATATAGACAGACAAAAAAGCCAAATACAAAATATTAAAGTAACATTATCAGAAAAAGAAAAAACTTTAAAAACTTTAAAGACAAATAAAGAGAGTACAACTGTTGCATTAGAAAATGCAAAGGTTATAAAAAATAGTTATGCAAAGCAATTAACAAATGAAGAAAAAGAAACACAAGAAAAAATAGCAGGATATCAAAGAGAATTAGATAACTTAGAAGCACAAATTGTAGCAATAACAAGCATAAAAGTAGGAGAGGACTATGTTGGTGGTGAGTTTGCTTGGCCAGCACCAGGATATTCAACGATAACATCAAAATATGGAATGAGAGTTCACCCAATACTAAAAACTCACAGAGTACATTCGGGAACAGACATAGCAATGCCAATGGGAGCATATATAATTGCAGCAAATGATGGAATTGTTACAAAAGCAGGATATTCTACAACAGGGTATGGAAACATGGTTTTAATTGACCATGGAGGCGGAGTTAGCACCTTATACGGACATGGTTCAGAAATTTTGGTACAGACTGGACAAACCGTAAAAAGAGGTGATATAATAATGAAAGCTGGATCGACAGGATGGTCAACAGGTCCACATTTACACTTCGAAGTAAGAATAAATGGTCAGCATGTAGATTCATTGCCATATATAACAGGTAAAAAAATAGAAACAAAATCTACAGAAAATAACACAGAAGAATCTACGCAAAATACAGAAAATGCTAACTAAATTGAAAAACGGAGGAAAAAATGAATAGTAAAAAAAGAATATTAATATCAATACTATTAGTACTAATAATTTTATCAACAAATATTGCTGTTACTTTGGCTGCAACTAAATCTGAATTACAAAATAAACAAAACAATATAAATCAACAAATTAAAGATACAGAAAATGAAATAAGTGCAGTAAAAGAAGAAATGTCAGATACTATGAAACAAATTCAGGACTTAAATACACAAATAAGTGGATATCAATCAGAAATTGATGATTTGGAATATAAGATTAGTGATTTAGAAAAAGATATTGAAGAATCACAAGAAAAACTTAATGAAGCAGAAAAAAATTATAATAAACAAGAAGAAGCATTTAAAAATAGAATAGTAGCACAATATGAAGCAGGAGAAACTACATATTTAGATGTACTATTAGGCGGAGGTTCATTATGGGATATGGTGTCTAATTGGTATGTTGTTTCGGAAATTGCTGACTTAGATAATCAAATGCTAGGACAAATGGAAAAGAATAAAAATGAAATAGAAGAAGCTAAAAAAGCTTTAGAAACAAATAAAGAACAAATAGAAGTAACAAAGAAAAATAAAGAACAAAAGGCAAGCGCATTAAAAAGTTCACAAGCAACAAAAGAGCAATATGTTAATGAATTATCTGATAATGAAAAAGAATTGAATGCAGAATTAGAAAAATTAAAAAAAGCAAATGATGCTATAACAAGAGAATTAAAAGCAATGGAAAATAAGTATAGTGATAAGATTGCAAATTTAGGTGGAACAGGAACACTACAAAGACCTGTTAGATCAGGAGTAATCACAGCAACTATGTATTACAGCAGTGGTAGATATCACGGAGCATTAGATTATGGAGTACCAGTTGGAACAGAAGTATATGCAGCAGCAGAGGGAGTAATACTTGCAGCGAATTGGTCAAATGGTGGATTAGGAAATTACGTATGTATACAACACTCAGGTGGAATGAGAACACTTTATGGACATGGAAATGGAACATTCTATGTAAAACCAGGAGATGAAGTAAAAAAAGGACAATTAATTATGCTTAGTGGAAATACAGGTAATTCATCAGGACCACACTTACATTTTGAAGTAAGAGTTTCACCATATAATTGGTCATATTGGGGAAATGACAGTAGAAGAGATCCACGAAATTATTTATAATAAATACATATAATAAGGAGGCGACACTAAAATGTCGCTTCTAAAAATATATAACACATAAATTCTAATGTTAATAATATAATATTTTTTAGGAGGCATATCATAATGGATTTTGAGAAGAAAAACAGAGCATACAAATCAGTAATGCTAGTAATAGTGACAGCATTAATTACATTTTTAATTACAGCTATAGGAATGTATAATTATGTTACAAAGACGGATGCAGGAATAACAAAAGTTGTAACAAGTAGCGAACCAACAAAATTAGATACTAAACTAAGATTAATAAGAAAATACTTAGAAGAAAATTATTTGGGCGATATTGCTTCAGATGAGGAATTGACAGAATCAGCAATAAAAGGGTATGTAGAAGGATTAAAAGATGAATATACAGAGTATTTAACAAAGGATGAATATGATGAATTGATGGTAAGTGTTAATGGAAACTATGTTGGTATAGGAATATATATGACACAAGACAGATATGAGAATATAGTTGTTTTACTTCCAATAGAAGGTTCACCAGCAGCAGAAGCTGGATTAAAAACAGGAGATATTATTACAAAAGTAAATGGAGAAGAATGCGTAGGTAAAGATTTAAGTACAATTTCTAATAAAATAAAAGGTGAAGAAGGAACAACTGTAGAATTAGAAATTTTAAGAGAGAATGAAACATTTACAAAAACAATAGAAAGAAAAACTGTTCAAGTTAATCCAATGGAATCTGAAATTCTTGAAAACAACATAGGATATATAAGACTTATGGGGTTCGATGAGAATTGTCATGAAGAATTTGAGAAAAAAGTAGATGAATTAATATCAAAAGGTGCAAAATCATTAATAATAGATTTAAGAGATAATGGTGGAGGAGTTGTAGATGAAGCTACAGATATAACAGAACTTTTCTTACCAAAAGATAAAACAATAATGATTGAGAGAACAAAAAAAGAAGGAGAACAAATTACAAAATCAGAAAAAGATGCTAAATATAATATGAAAGTTGTAATACTTACTAATGAAAATTCAGCAAGTGCATCAGAAATATTTGTTGGTGCAATGAAAGATAATGGAGCTGCTAAAATAGTAGGGACAAAAACTTATGGAAAAGGTGTAATGCAAGAACTTGCCCCATTAAAATCAGGAGGAGCATTAAAAATAACAATAGAAGAGTTTAAAACACCGAATGGTAATACAATAAACAAAAAAGGAATAGATCCAGACATAGAAGTTGAGGACGATAAAAAAACAGAATTAGATGAACAGTTACAAAAGGCAATAGAAGAATGTAAAAAATAAAATAAATGGGTGCACATTATGCACCCATTTATTTTATCTCAATTTATTTTATTCCCAAAATCTTTTTAGCTCTATCAACATCGTTACTATCAGCAGGTCGAACACCTTCTAATGGATATTTTAAACCAAGTTCTTCCCATTTGAATTTTCCAAGTTCGTGATATGGATTAATTTCAATTTTCTTTACTGTTTTTAAAGTTGATATAAATTCTTTTAATTTCAATAAATCTTTTTCATCATCAGTTATTCCAGGAACTAAAACTTGCCTTATCCAAATGTCGATATTATTATCACTTAAATACCTAGCAAATGCTAGTTCTTTTTCATTTGAAAATCCAACTAAATCCTTACATTTAGTGCTATCAATATGTTTAATATCTAGCAAAACTAAATCTGTAAATTTAAGTAGTTCTTTAATATCATCTGTAATATCAAACATTCCAGAAGTATCGATTGCTGTTGGAATATTACGTTTTTTTAATTCTTTAAAAAGAGTTACTAAAAATTTGGTTTGTAACAAAGGTTCTCCGCCAGTAACTGTAACTCCACCACCAGAAGGGAGAATATAGGCTTTGTATCGCTCTATTTTATCTAGAAGTTCATCTACAGAAGTGATAGTACCTCCTGTAAGATCCCAAGTGTCTCTATTGTGGCAGTATTTACATTTTAAACTACATCCTTGCATAAATATAACAAATCTTATACCAGGGCCATCAACAGTACCGAAAGACTCAATAGAATGTATTCTAGCATATTTAGTTTTATCAAAATTTTCCATATAATCATTCCTTTTGTTTAATTAAAATGTAAGACGAGGGTTTATATCCTCGCCTTTACAAATTCAAACTATATTCTATCTTGTATTGTTCTATGAATTACGTCTAATTGTTGTTCTCTTGTTAATTTTATAAAGTTTACTGCGTATCCAGAAACTCTTATTGTAAGTTGAGGATATTTTTCAGGATGATCCATAGCATCTAATAATAAAGATCTATCAAATACGTTTACATTTATATGATGTCCAGTTTTTGCAAAATATCCATCTAACATATTTACTAAGTTTGTAATTCTTGTATCTTCTTCTTTACCAAGTGCTGCTGGTGTAATTGCAAATGTATATGATATACCATCTTCAGCATATTCATATGGAAGTTTTGCAATTGAATTTAATACTGCAAGGGAACCATTTACGTCTCTTCCATGTAGAGGGTTTGCTCCTGGTCCAAAAGGTTCTCCAGCTCTTCTTCCATCAGGTGTATTACCTGTGTTTTTACCATATACAACATTTGATGTTATTGTAAGAATTGATAATGTATGTTTTGAATTTCTATAAGTTTGATGTTTTTGTAATTTGTTTAAGAATGTTTTAACTAAATCTACAGCTATTTGATCAACTCTATCATCATCATTTCCGTACTTTGGAAAATCTCCTTCAATTTCGTAATCTACTACTAATCCATCTTCATTTCTAATTGTTTTAACTTTAGCATATTTAATTGCAGAAAGTGAATCAGCAACTACTGAAAGCCCTGCTATTCCACATGCCATAGTTCTTAATATATCTTCTTCTCTATCGTGAAGAGCCATTTCTAATGCTTCATATGAATATTTATCATGCATATAATGAATTGCGTTTAAAGCTTTTATATAAATTTTAGCAACATAATCCATCATAGTATCAAATTTTTCCATTACTTCATTATAATCCAAATATTCAGAAGTAATTCCTTCAAATTTTGGAGCTACTTGTTTTCCTGAGTTTTCATCTCTACCACCATTTATAGCATAAAGCAATGTTTTAGCAAGGTTAGCTCTTGCTCCAAAGAATTGCATTTGTTTACCTATTCTCATTGCAGATACACAACAAGCTATTCCGTAATCGTCTCCAAGTGTAATTCTCATTAAATCATCATTTTCGTATTGAATAGATGATGTTTTTATAGATAAGTCTGTTGCAAATCTTTTAAATCCTTCTGGTAATCTTGTAGACCATAAAACTGTTAAGTTTGGCTCTGGAGCTGGTCCAAGTGTTGTTAAAGTATGAAGAATTCTAAAAGAGTTTTTTGTAACTAATGTTCTACCATCAATTCCCATACCACCAATGCTTTCAGTTACCCATACAGGGTCTCCACTAAATAGGGCATTATATTCAGGTGCTCTTAAGAATCTTACTAATCTCAACTTCATAACAAAATGATCCATTAATTCTTGAGCTTCTTCTTCTGTAAGAAGACCTGCTTTAAAATCTCTTTCAAAGTAGATATCTAAGAAAGTAGATGTTCTACCAAGACTCATTGCTGCACCGTTTTGATCTTTAATTGCACCTAAGTAACCAAAGTATAACCATTGAACAGCTTCTTTTGCATTTTTTGCTGGAACTGAAATATCAAAACCATATTTTGCAGCCATTGCTTTTAAGTCATTTAATGCTTTTATTTGATCAGAAACTTCCTCACGTTCGCGAATAACTTTTTCAGTGAATTCATCAACATTAAGAACGTCTAGTTCTTCTTTCTTTTCAGAAATTAAAGCATCTACACCATATAGGGCAACTCTTCTGTAATCACCTATAATTCTTCCACGTCCATAACCATCAGGTAGACCAGTAATTAAGTGAGAGCTTCTAGCAGCTCTTATATCTGGTGTATAAACACTAAATACACCATCATTGTGTGTTTTCCTTAAATTATGGTAAATATAATCTGTTTCTGGGTCAATTTTTAATCCATAGCTGATTTTTCTACTATTCTAATACCACCATTTGGCATAATCGCTCTTTTTAATGGGGCATCTGTTTGTAAACCTACAATTTGTTCTAGGTTTTTATCGATATATCCTGCATCATATGCATTAATTGCAGATGGAGTTTTTGTATCAGCGTCTAAAACGCCACCATTTTCTCTTTCTTTTTCATATAATTTTAAAACTTCATCCCACAATTTTTTTGTTCTATCCGTAGGACCAACAAGGAAGCTATCATCTCCCTCATAAGGTGTATAGTTGCTTTGTATGAAATCTCTAACATTTATTTCATCTTTCCAAGCGTTACCCTCAAAATCTTTCCATTCTTGAAAATCCATTAATTTAACACTCCTTCTAGTATATTTTAAATTTAAGCATTTCAAAATAATGCACAAAATATACACCATAATATTAACATGTTAGAGTAAAAATATCAACAAATTTTTTGAAAAAATATGTTTTATTGATTAATTTTTTATGATATACTGTTTTAAAATGTGGAGGGTTTAAAGTGAAGGAATTAAAAGAGAGATTAATTAAGGCTAAAAAGCTTAAATTTATGAGAAATGTAATAGTTGGAGTAATAGCGTTATTGATAGCAGCATTTATCATAAACATTGCTCCTGGATATAAAAGAGATAAATATAAAGATGTGGTTAATTTAATTATTGATGAGCACAATGTAACAGAAGATTTAAAAAATATGTTATATATAAACGAAAATAAAACAGTATATATGTCAGAAGAAGATGTAAGAGAGTTATTTGATGAAAATATATATTATGACCAACAATATAATCAAATTATAACAACATCATATACAAAAGTAGCAAATATAGAAATCGAAGAAAAGCAAATGAATGTAAATGATTCTAAAGTTAATATGTTAGATGCAATTATAAAAATTAATGATAAAATATATTTACCAATATCAGATATGGAATTAGTATATAATATCAAAATTAAATATATAGAAGAGACAAATAGAGTAGTAATAGAAAATTTAAATAGGGGATTAATAAAAGCAACAGTAACTGATAATGCAAGCATAAAATTCAAACAAAGATCATTATCAAAAGATGTTGGAGAAGTTGTTAAAGGAGAACAAGTAAGTTGCTATTATACAACAAGCAGAGGATGGAGACAAATAAGAACAGAAAATGGAACGGTTGGATATGTAAAAGCAAACAAACTAGATGATGAATATATAATAAGACAAGATATGGAACAAAAACAAAAAGCAAAAAAAATAAAAATAGATTTAAGTCAGAATCAATTTAACTATACAGATGAAAATGGAGAAGTTAAATTATGGCAAACAATAAATCTAAAATCAATGAGTAATGATATAGAAGAAATGTTAAAAGACTATAAAACAAGGACCCAAACAATAGATGTAGTTATGAACTTGCTGGGAGGAAATGATATTAAGGGTATAAATATTAATTTTGATGGAATTGAAGATAAAGAGGTTTGCAAGAGGTTTGCAATTGAGCTTTCACCAAAATTAAGAGAAATAGGAATAACAACATGTGTAACATTAACAAAAGATATGAAAACAAAAGAATACGAAAATATAGTAGACTATATAGCAGAAAAATAGGAGATAAAAAATGAAAGGAACTAGAAGTTTAGATATAAAGAAAATAATTATATGCATAGTAGCAATTATATTATTAATAGCGATAATAGGATTAATTTGGTATTTTGCTTCAATATCAAAAGTTAGTAAAAAAGATGATGAAATAGAAGTAACAATTCCATTAGGAAGTGGAACAAATAAAATTGCGGAGATATTAAAAGAAAATAAATTGATAAAAAGCAAAATGGCATTCAAACTATATGTAAAACTAAATAAAGTTACAAACTTTCAAGCAGGCAAATATTATTTAAAACAAAATATGAATGTTAAAGAAATGACACAAATGCTACAAACAGGAATAATGCATGATCCAAATCAACTTAGTATAACATACATCGAAGGAAAAAATATAAGATGGCTTGCCAAAAAGATAGAAGAAACAACAAATAATTCTCAAGAAGATGTAATGAAAGTTCTAGAAGATGAGAATTATATAAATTCATTAATTGAAAAATATTGGTTTTTGACAGATGAAATAAAACAAGAAGAAATATATTATCCACTAGAGGGATATTTATTTCCAGATACTTATTCAATAAAAAATAAAGACGTTTCTGTAGAAGAAATTTTTGAAAAAATGCTAGATAAAATGGAAAGTGTTTTAGACGAGTATAAAGATGAAATAGAAAAAAACAAGTATAGTGTTCATGAAATATTAACAATTGCATCAATAATAGAAACAGAGTCAATGAATAGTGAAGGGAGAAAAGATGTTGCAAGTGTTATATACAATAGATTAGACAGAGGAATGGCAATACAAAGTGATGTTACAACATACTATGCAGTAAAAGTTGATATGGGAGAAAGAGACTTATATCAAAAAGAATTAGACACATATAATGCATATAATACGCGTGGACCAAGTATGGAAGGAAAACTTCCAATAGGACCAGTAGCATCAGTAAGTAAATCAAGTATAGAAGCAGCACTTGAACCAAATAAAACAGATTACATATTCTTTGTAGCAGATAAAAATGGAAAGCTATATTTTACAAAAACTTCAAGTGAGCATAATAGAATTATAAGCGAACTAAAAGAAAATGGACTATGGTTTGAATATTAAAGAAACTCTCCTACAAGAATAATTGTAGGAGAGAAGGGGATTTAGAAGAGTGGTAATTATTTACCACTCTTCTATTATAAATGGAGCTAAATCTTTTCTGAATTTTTCGAACACTTTCTGGTCTTCAAACTTAATGTATACACCGAGAGAACAAAAATCACAACCGACTTTGCTAAAGATAATTCTTTCGGGTGGAACACCTAAATTTAAAGCCAATATCCGAATACCTTCTGAATGTTCCTGAGAGATTTTTGCACAAAAATAGTTTGCCACATTTACTCCTCCTTTTACAAGTTTTGGAACTAGATTAATATATACCAAATATTGGAAAAAATCAAGAAAAACACGTCGACCAGTAATAACAAAAAGCGACAAAAGAAAAATGAATTAAAAAAATTAAAAAAAATGTTGACAATTAATATAAAAGAGTAGTATAATCATTCTTGCCAGTAAGAAATGCAGATGTGGCGGAACTGGCAGACGCACAGGACTTAAAATCCTGCGGTTGAATAAACCGTGCCGGTTCGATTCCGGCCATCTGCACCAGATAAGACTTAAAGCTTTGCTTTAAGTCTTTTTTGTTATCCAAATGCCGGAAATCGAAAAGGAAGTTGCCAAGTTTCGAGCAGGTTAAGGCCTGCCGAAACGAAGGTAAAAAATGTCCAGTGGACATTTTTTCTGACGCGGCTTGCCGATTCCGTGACAATGCCAAAAGGGACGGGGAATTTTGGCACACTTTTATATTTTGTTATATTCTCTTCTTAATTTTTCTCTATTTATATTAATAATTTCAGAAATTGTTCTAAATGAAATATATATAACAAAAAAATGATATAAATATTAAAGTTTATATCATTTTTTTCTTTAACTAATTTGTCGAATTTTATATTCTCTTATAAAAATTTTTAATTTTGACAACATAAAAAATGAAATAATAGATAAATTTAAAATAATAGGTTGTCAAAAAACTCCGTCCCCATTGTCATAATCATTGACTTTTATGTTCAGTAATGGTATAAACAATATAGAATAATAAACTGATGAAAAAGGGGAAAATTTTAATGAATAATAAAGTAGTAAATAAACAAATACCATTAGAAACAATAGTAAAAGTTGCTAATCATTTAGAAGATTACAAAGAAAAATACGATAAAAAATTTGAACTAGAAGAAAATAAAAACAAAAATATTCCATATGGAGAAAAACAATGGGAATATGAAAATGGAAATACAAAAATAAATTATACTATCGAATTTAAAAATGGAAAGAATATAACAGAAAGTGATTATAATTGGTTTGTTGGGAATTTAAGTCAGCCAAGTGCAATAAAAACTATATCTATTGATTTATATGTTAGCTTTTATACTAAAAGTCCTAATAATAACATTAATGATGTATATAATAAAGCTAATGTATCACTATATTTTAGAGAATTTGATGTAACTATAGATGTAGATACTACAAATCAAGAAAACGAGGCTCATAATTTATATTCAGAAGTAATGAATATTTTAGAAGATAATGAAGATAGATATAATAAAACAATGAAACATAGAAAAATAAGAACACAATGCTTTACAATTTCAGTAGGAATTATTTTATCTTACATTTTATATGTTATATTGAAAATAAATGCTAATAAGCTATCGCCAGTATTAACTGAATATATGAGTAATAAATATATTCTAGTATTTGGTCAATGGTTCGTTGCAATCCTATTAGGAAATGTCTTTTCATATTGGTATATCTTATCAGTATATAGACCTCTATTGCCAGATACAAAATATGCAGGATACAACTATTCAGCAAATAGAGGAAACTATACAGATGATGTTGATGACTATGTAGAACATTCAGAAGTACATTTTGGTAAGTTTTGGGATGCAGAAAAAAGAAGAAATAAAATAGAAAAAATATTTAGTATTACAAAATGGATTGTATTAGTGCAATTATTAATAAGTATTATTTTATTTCTTGTTTTAAAATAAAAATATTAAAGAGGTTGAAAATATGAGCGACAAAAGACAAGAATTTACCAATAATTTTAATAATTATGAAAATACTAGATTTGATTTTGGAATAGCAATGCTTATGACTCTATTTTCAAAAGAAAATCAAGATATGATTAATAAAAAGATAAAAGAACAATTAATAGATGTTAAAACCATAGATGATAGTACAAGCCCAATAAAAGGTATGGTTTATGCAAATGAAGCAGATGATATTGATAAATCAAGGATTTTTTATATAAAACATGAAGCAGATAAAGTAGCTTATTCTTGGCATATGATGGTACATGAATTAACTCATTTTATGGGGAAACCAGATAAGGAAACTATAGAAAATGAAATTACGAGCAATTCTGACAAAAGTGAATTAGGTGGAGCTCAAATATTTGATTTTAATACAAATAGTGAATATGGAAATTTTTTTAATGAGTGTGGGGCTGACTTAATTTGTGAAATGGCTATGACTACATCAATAGAATGTAGAGAAACAAATCCACAAATAAAATCTGCTAATGATATAATATATACCAATAATAGATATCAAAAAACAGATTATGATTCTTTATCTACAATAGCAAGATTAATGGTTGTGGCAATGGATAATAACTTTTCTAATCAAAGTTACGATAAGATGATGCATAGTGATAGTGGACTAATAGATAGGCAAGTAGAAATGATAAACCACGAAACAGGAGAAATAATCGATACAGTTCCTACAAATGATTATTTATATGCAATGGCTGGACACGGAAAGCATTTAGAAAAACAATTTGATAGATACTCTGAAGATGGCAGTTATAGAGAAATGTGTACATTTTTAGATGGAGAAATAAAAGCATTACAATCTGGAGAAAATCATGATGTAGATAAAAATAAATTAAAAGAACAATTATTAAGAATGGCAGATATGGTAAATAATAAAATGTATATATTACAAAGCAATAAATGTATATCTCAAGAACAAAAAGATGCTTTTATAGGAAGATTTAATTTAGTATTTAATCAAGCATTATTGGAATATGATATAGGTGCATTAACACCAGAAGATATTAAAAAGACAATGCAAAGCATGAACCAAAGTAAGAGCAAAGCAAGTAAAAAAATTCAAATTGAAAATACAATAAAAGAAAATAGTAAAGAGGAAGTTCAAGAACAAAAACAAGAGAAAGGCTATAAAACTACAAAATTTGGAGCAGTTATTGACCCTAATAGCTATGCAGAACATTTACAACCTATATCACAACAAAATGAGAATAAATTAACATTAAAGCAAAGAGTAGCACAGTTTTTACAGAAAAATAATATATTTATGAATTTATCTTTTGTAGAAAAATTTATTCATAGGCAATTAGATGTATTACCTTCTGCAACACAAGAAACAAGAGATACAAGTAGAGCAACAGTAAATAGAACTGGAGAAAACTTTATAAATGAAATAACTAATTTTGGAAGATATAGAAATTTACCTCCAATTCAAAGAATGTCTGACCCAGAAAAAATAGCACGAATGCAACGAAAAATAGAAGAAAACCAACAAGCTAATGATGATAATGAAAGAGGCTAAATATGGAAGAAAACATTATAAATTATATGAATAATATTGAAAAAGCAGAGTTATCCAAAGAAGATAAGGAATTTGAAAAATATTTGGAATTGTTTAAAGAAAGATTTGGGAGAAATGCCTATATTGCAGAACCAAGTGGAACAAAAGAACAAACTATTGAAGCAATTAAGATTTGTTTAGATAAAAATGAAGATATATTAGATAAATTATTATATCCAAATGATAATCCAGAACTTTTATATTAAATAAGTTCTTAATTAATGAAGGAGGTGAACCAATATGCAAATAGAAGAAAAAGTAATCAACGAAAAATCAGAATTAATAGAACTAATAAAAGAAGGTATAAATCCTTTAAACTATATTAAAAACGAAATGGATATTGATTTTGTATCTAGTGCTATTGCTTATATTAATAAATCAGAAGATCCATATTGGGATGATTCAGCAGAAACTTTATTAAAATCATTTATATATTATCTATTATCTAAATCTGATGAAACTAAAACATTAAAAAGATGTAAAGAAATCGTTGAATTAGGACTTAATGATACAAATGCAAGAGAGAAAATAAAATCTATGGTTGAATATGATGAAAGAAGCAAAGTTCTTTTTAAACCTACTGAAATTGCATCAGACAAAACTTTTAGAGGTATATTTGAAACATTAAATAATAAATTATCTGAAATATTAAAATAAACTAAAATGTCAATGGGGACGGAGAATTTTGACAACATAAAAAATGAAATAATAGATAAATTTAAAATAATAGGTTGTCAAAAAACTCCGTCCCCATTGACAAATGTCACTTTTTTGCTTAACATTAAGCTTTATACTATAATGTATATATAGGAAGTGATATTATGAATAAAGAAGAAGTAAAAAATATTTTAATATCAATAAGAACACCAGAAAATGAAAAACTAGTAAATTATTTGCTTGGAGAAATAGACGTAAGAGATGAGGCTTCTATTGAGCAAGCCACAGCAAAACTAGGTAACAATGAAGAAAGCATAAAAGACTTTTTCACAAAGAAAATTGCAGAGAGACAGTTAAATCAAAATGAAGAAAAATATCCTATTAATGATATGTTTACCTATGGAATAGCAGGAGATTGTATTCACTTACACTTGCCAACAGATTTGCACGAATCAATAGCAAAGAATGGAATATCAAAAACAATTGACTTAGTGAATTTACATTTGCTAGATGCAATTGATAAAATAAAAGTTTTAAAAGATGAAAATTTTTATAGATTTAAAGATAAAGATAGTATATATATGATATCTCCAGCAGTAATAAAAAGAGAAATAAAATTTTTAGAAGAATTAGATTTTACAACACATTCATATAGTAAAAAACAGTTAAATGATGATGGATTTGTACAAGCAAATCCTGAAGCAGAGCTTGCTACTCAAATATTTGGAAAAGGGAAAAATGTTGGGACCGCTTCAATAGGGTTTGATGTAATAAATTCAAAAGAATGGCAAGACAAGAAGAAAGAAGTAATAGAAAAATTAAAGACAAGAGGAATAAGTATAGATACAAATAAAGAAAATGCAAAACAAGTAACAGAGAAGTGATAATAAATTTGGAAGGAGAATAATGATATACAACTGGAAATACAAAACGCCAAAAGAATATTCAAATATAATAATGAATAGTGATGGCGAAAGTTTAATTGGTTTATTCTTTGAGGATTCAAAAGACTCATCAAAACACGAAGTGAATTGCAAAGAAGAAAAATTACCTATTTTTGAAGAAACATGTAAATGGCTTGATACATATTTTAGTGGTAAAGAGCCAGATTTTACACCTAAATATAAAGTAAACAATCTAACTAATTTTAGAAAAGAAGTAATTGAAATTATGAATACTATTCCATTTGGAGAAACCATAACATACAATGATATAGCAAAAATAATAGCTAAAAGACATGGAATAAAAAGAATGTCTGCACAAGCTGTTGGAGGAGCAGTTGGCTGGAATCCAATTTGTATTATAATTCCATGCCATAGAGTTGTAGGTGCAAATGGAGCACTAACAGGATATGGAGGAGGAATAAAGAACAAAGTATCATTACTTAAGAATGAAGGTAATGATATTAGCAAATATTTCTTACCTAAAATGTAACAGAAAATTAGCAATAGTTTGACGCAATTAACATAATGTGATAATATAGTATTATGAGACAGCAAATTAGCTGTTGAACGCTCTAAAGAGTGCAATATTAATAAAGCCGATACGGCAGAAAGGGCAAGAAAAATGACAACAAAGGAGTTAGAACGGAAAGTTATTCAACTAGAAAAAGAAGTATACCAATTAAAGGGAGCTTTAGAGGAACTTCTAGGTGAAAAGTCAGCTGCGTTGATAATGCAGAAAAAAAGAACTGAATGGCTTCAAAGGGAAAATCTCAAAGAAACATGCGAATTTTTGAGAAACATAGCAAGTGAGCTAGAAGATGAAAAGGTAAAATTCCCAGCGAGAGCATTTAAAAACTGGCTTAACATGGTAGAAAACAGTATAGATCCAGAGGAATACTGTGAGGGAATTCTTTCCGTAGAAAAGTTAAGTGTCGGTGATTTAATCAGTATATTTGAGAAAAATCGAGATACACTGATTAAAAAAATCAGAGGTTTTGGACCTTCTGCATATGAAAAAATTATGCAGAAGCTTAAAGAAAAAGCAACTGATTAAAGAATAAAATGGCAGAGAACTTTCTCTGTCATTTTACTTTTATTCAACAATAGGTGGTATAAAATTTTCAATAGCATTTCTAAGCTTTGGGTGATGAATTACAAAGTGTATAGAAGGACTAGTATCTTTAGAAACCATTACCCATTGATTTTTACAAATAGAAATTTGTATATTTCTAAAAGTATGGTTAGGGTTATTAGTTAATGTATAATTTTTATTATTTTCTACATATTCAT
>OHVY01000270.1_pt1 | contig 16873 bp, 11 predicted proteins | sample 1579641 | NCBI WGS metagenome assembly OHVY01 (sample SAMEA3882536, study PRJEB24775) | human gut metagenome | biome: human-associated habitat; feature: intestine environment; material: feces | place: Netherlands | collected 2009/2010
TTGCAGGCGATGTATGGTGCGGTCGATCTGATGATCGTCGGAAGATTTGGAACGACTGAGGGAATATCGGGAGTTACAACCGGAAGCAGCATTATGAATCTGGTAACTTTTACGGTAAGCTCTCTGACAACAGGTGTTACCGTAATTATGGGACAATACCTGGGAGAGAAACGCCCCGAGAGACTGGGAGGGCTGGTAGGAGGAGCAACGTGCTTCTTTTTTATCATTTCACTGATTCTGACGGCTGTATTGCTGATTTTTGCAAGGCCGATCGCAATACTGATGCAGGCACCGGAATCGGCTCTTGATCTTACGGTGACCTATATCCGGATTTGTGGAGCCGGCTATGTATTTATTGTATTTTATAATTTTATCAGCAGTATTTTCCGTGGACTCGGTGATTCGAGGATGCCTCTTTTATTTGTTGCTATTGCCTGTGTGGTCAATATTATCGGAGACCTCGTGTTGGTCGCAGGATTCCATATGAATGTCGCAGGAGCGGCCATTGCAACCGTACTGGCACAGGCAGTCAGTGTGGTACTTTCCATTGTCATTATTTTCCGGAAGAATTTAGGATTTACATTGCAGAAAGCGGATTTCCGGCTTTCAGGTGAAGTGACGCACTTTCTTGTAGTGGGTGCACCATTGGCGCTGCAGGAGTTCCTTACGAACCTCACCTTCCTTGCATTATGTGCCTTCATCAACCGGCTGGGACTGGATGCGTCCTCCGGATATGGGGTGGCACAGAAGATTCAGTCCTTCGTCATGCTGATTCCTTCTTCCATTATGCAGTCCATGGCAGCAATTGTTTCACAGAATGTCGGAGCGGGCAAAGAAAAAAGAGCCGATCAGGCAATGCATTGTGGAATTTTGTTTGGTGCGGCAGTCGGTGTTGTGATTGCCTATGCGGCATTCTTCCATGGGGATGCACTGGCAGGGCTTTTTACTGAGGATGCAGCTGTTGTGAAGAGAGCGTTTGAATTCTTAAGAGGATTTGCACCGGAAGCTATTGTCACAAGCATTCTGTTCAGCTACATGGGATATTTCAATGGACATGCGAAATCCTTATTTGTTATGATTCAGGGACTTGCGCAGTCATTCCTCGTAAGACTTCCGATGTCGTATCTGATGAGCATCCGTCCCAATGCTTCTTTGTTTGGCGTTGGACTGGCAGCACCGTCGGCAACTGTATTTGGAATTATTCTGTGCACAATTTATTATGTGCATATGAAAAAGCAAATGAAAGAAAAGCCTGCTTGAATAAAACCCTCCGATTTCCACATACTACCCATACAGTATTTTTATGGAAATCAGGAGGTTTTTTAATATGAGAGCAACGGGAATTGTGAGGAGGATTGACGATCTTGGCAGGATTGTCATTCCGAAGGAATTAAGAAGAACGCTTCGCATCCGCGAAAGTGATCCGATAGAAATTTTTTCAGGAAGAGAGGGTGAAATCATTCTGAAAAAGTACTCTCCGATGGGCGAGATCAGTGTGTTTGCCAGGCAGTATGCGGAAAGTCTTGCGCAGGTGTCGGGAAGAGCGGCATTGATTACGGACCGAGACCAGTTCATTGCAGTTGCAGGCGGATTCCGGACGTTTTTAGGAAAATCAATCAGCAAGGAGCTGGAGGTCAAACTGGAAAACAGGGAGACGCTGATGGCAATGGCAGATGATAAGAAGTTTATTTCGGTAGTGAAGGATAACACCGATGACTATGCGGAGGAGGCAATCTGTCCGATTATCTGTGAGGGAGACGTGATCGGAGGAGTGATTCTGCTCAACACGGCGGATAAGGAGAAAATGGGAGAAGTCGAACTGAAGCTGATCCAGTCGGCAGCCGGATTCCTGGGACGCCAGATGGAGCAGTAATGTAAAATCAGTTACTGAAACGAGGTACGAGTGAGCAGCAATACTGATTTTACAGGAACTTTACAAAAACCTCTCGACAGATTTTACATTTGTTTTGTATGCTAGTAATAGCGGAGTATTTCCGGCCATTTGTAAAATCTGGAAGCGAGGTATGTAAAATGGACTTGTTTGATGTACTAACGTTAATTGGTGGATTGTGCCTGTTCCTTTTTGGCATGAATGTCATGGGGGAGGCACTGGAAAGCAGAGCGGGAAATAAGCTTCGCACCTTGCTTTCAAAAATGACGACCGGAAAATTCGCCGGATTCCTTACAGGACTTGGAGTGACAGCAATTATCCAGAGCTCTTCGGCAACAACGGTTATGGTAGTCGGGTTTGTAAATTCCGGGCTGATGAATTTAAGACAGGCGATTCATGTCATCATGGGAGCCAACATCGGAACGACGGTAACGGGATGGTTGTTGTCGCTTGGTGGAATCAGTGGTGATAATTTCTGGGTGCGTCTCATGAAGCCATCCTCCTTTGTTCCGGTACTCGCATTGGTGGGAATTATTCTATATATGTTTACAGGGTCTTCAAAGAAGAAGGATACCGGAGCAATTTTTCTGGGATTTGCTACATTGATGTTCGGAATGGAAGCCATGTCCGGGGCAGTATCCGGACTTTCAGAGGTGCCGGCCTTCCGTGAGCTGTTTATCATGTTCACGAATCCGATTCTGGGACTTCTGGCAGGAACAGTACTTACCTGTATCATTCAGTCGAGCTCTGCCTCTGTCGGGATTTTGCAGGCATTAAGTATGACCGGACAGATTTCCTTTGGAGCAGCTATACCGATCGTTATGGGTGATGCGATCGGAACCTGTATTACTGCAATGCTTTCAAGTATCGGAACGAAGCGGGATGCGAAGCGGGCAGCAGTAGCACACCTGACCTTAAATATGGGGGGCGCACTGGTATGGCTTATCATATACTGTGTGATCAGATCCGTCTTTGCACCGCCGATTCTGACAGCGGTGGCAACACCACTGGGAATTGCAATTGTGAACACATTATTTAAGGTGCTTAACATTATATTATTTATGCCGCTGACTGGCCTGCTGGAGAAGGTGGTTTGCATTCTTGTACCGGGAACAGCCAAAGCAGAAAAGGATACTGAACTGGACGAACGTCTTCTTGCTACACCGACACTTGCCCTGCAGCAGTGTCATACCATTGCGGTTGACATGGCGAGGGATGCGGTAACTTCTTTAAAGGAAGCGTTACAAAGCTTTGACCATTACACACCGCAGCTGGAAGAAAGCATCCGGAACAAGGAAGACCTTACCGATCATTATGAAGATATTCTGGGCTCTTATCTTATCAAACTGAGCTCGCAGAAGATCAGCAGTGAAGATGGAGAAGAGGTTACTATGCTGATGAAAATAATCGGTGATTTCGAGCGGATTTCGGATCATGCGGTGAATGTTCTGGAAGCTTCCACAGAAATGCGTGAGAAGGAGCTGAGCTTCTCTGACAGTGCCAAGGGAGATTTCAAGGTGATTTCAGCTGCTGTGGAAGAGATTCTGGATCTGTCCTATGAGGCTTTTGCAGATAATAATATTAACAGTGCAGTCAATGTGGAGCCCTTAGAGCAGGTTATTGATGCATTGAAGGAGGAGATGCGTACCCGTCACATTTTGCGTATGCAGCAGGGAAATTGCAATGTGATCGCAGGCTTCGTATGGTCCGATCTTCTGACCTGCCTTGAAAGAACATCCGATCACTGCTCCAATATTGCAGGCTGTGTGATCGACGTTGCCCATCATGAGCTTCATCTGCATGAAACCTTGCAGGCAATTCACGAGGACAGCAAAGAGTTTCAGAATAAATTTGAGATGTATAGCGAGAAATATGCTGTACATGAATTATAATCATTAAAAAGAGCGTTCAAATAGAAAATCACATACATCATAACCTGGGTCCACATATTATAAATTACAAGTTTTATAATATGTGGGCTTTATTTTTTCAAACTAATGTGAGAAAATAAAAATCTATAGGGCTTTTATGGAGGATTATTATGAGAAAATTTTGGAAAAAGGGATTTACCCTGCTACTTGGTACATTACTTGCTGTTTCCCTTATAGGATGCGGCAGCAGCGCAGATGGAACAGGGAGCACGGCAGGCGGAAGCGGTACTGCCAACATTGTGAATATCGGGGTTACCGGTTCCCTGGTGAGCTTCAATCCGTTTGTTATGGATATGTCGGAGATGAATCATTACAGCAGTGGTCTGATGTTTCTGCCTCTGGTGGAGCTGGATCAGAACCTGAACTTTGTACCGATGCTGGCCGATTCCATTACGACAGAGGATAACCTGACTTTCACGGTGCATATTGATGATGCGGCTACCTGGTCTGACGGAACCCCGGTTACGGCTGCTGATGTGGAATATACCGTGCGACGCCTGTGCAGCCCGGTGGTTGCCAATCCGTATATGATGTATTACGTGTTTGAAGGCGTCGATGACGAAACCGGATTTGTGGAAGAAAATGCAGACAGTGTTGCAGGAATCAGGATTGTGGATGACAAGACCATCACTTTTACGGTAAAATCTCCGATGTCACTGATCAGCTTTGAAAACGGATATGCCAGATATATGCATATTCTGCCGAAGCATGTCATCGAGAAATTCGGTGAGGCAGAGCTTACAACGAATGAGTGGTTTTCCCACCCTGATGTGGTAAGCGGACCTTATATGGTAACGGACTTTGATCCGGAGCATTATGTTTCCTATACAGCGAACACCAAATATTTTAAGGGCGCGCCCAAAATTGAAAAGCTGAACTTTAAGATTGTAGAGGGAAGTCAGATTCTCGCAGGCCTGAAATCCGGCGAAATCGATGTGACGCATCCCACGATGAGTAATATTCCGGAAACGGATTATGAGAGTGTTGAAGCACTTCCCAATGTAACGGTTACCTATGCGAAACCGGTAACCCATCAGTCTGTATTTATCCAGACAGCAAATGTGACAGATAAAAGAGTCCGTGAGGCACTGCTTTGTGGTATTGACCGGGAGAAAATCCTGAATGACTTAATGAAGGGACATGGTGAAATTGTTGATGGCTTTGTATCTTCTGTGAGCCCTTATTATGACAGCAGTATCGTTCCGACCAAGTATGATCCGGACAGAGCAAAGTCACTTTTGCAGGAAGCAGGCTGGGATGGAAGTCAGATATTGCGGTTTTATATTAATTCCAGTGATACAACATTTGCCAACGCGGCAGCAATTATGGTTGCACAGTGGGCGGAAATCGGTATTCAGGTGGAGATTAAGACCGTTGATTTTGCAACGCTGATGAGCACTGCCGGGTCTGCCGATTATGATCTGCTTGCTGTTCAGTACACCTATCCGCCTGCGGATTACAGCCTGGATCTGGTTTATCTTCTGGCTGGAGAGGGAAGCTGGACCGGATATTATGATGAAGAGGTGGCAGCAGCCCTTGATGGAGTAACAACCGCCTCAGATACCGGCGAGCTGACCGGCTACTACCGGATTATTGATGAAAAGATGCAGGAGGACGTACCTTACTTTTCTGCCTATGTGATCGGGGCACAGAGTGCCACCGCCAATCGTCTTACCGGTGTGGAACAGGGTGTGTATGGCTTCTTTAACAATATACAGAACTGGGAAATTGTGCAGTAATCCCATAAGGTCATAAAGCCGCTGAGGCATTTGGGATTACCGGGATGGATTTTTCATTGCAGCTGCGAGGATACGGAACAGCGATATTATAAATACGGATTTGGAGCAGAGAATGTCACACTTACTTACAATTTCGGATCTGACAATTGCATTTACCGGAGACACCGGTACCCATGAGGTAACAGACCATCTTTCTCTTACACTGGATGAGGGAGAGATTGTCTGTCTGGTTGGTGAGTCCGGATGTGGAAAAAGTGTGACATCAATGTCACTTTTGGGCTTGCTGGGACCGGGAGGAAGTGTAACGGAGGGGAGTATCTGCTATGAGGATCGTGATCTCCTTACTCTTTCAGAAAAGGAACTGGATCAGATCCGCGGGAAAGAAATCAGTATGATTTTTCAGGATCCGATGAGCTCTTTAAATCCTGTCTTTACGATCGGATATCAGATCATGGAGGGGCTGCGGATTCATCTGGGATTAAAGAAGAGGGAAGCGTGGGTGCGTGCCGTAGAGCTTCTTGCCAGGGTTGGAATGAAGGAGCCGGAGATGGTAATGAAGAGCTATCCGCATACGCTGTCCGGTGGAATGCGGCAGAGAGCCATTATCGCAATGGCACTTGCCTGTAATCCGAAGCTTCTGATCGCGGATGAGCCGACAACGGCACTGGATGTATCGGTGCAGGCACAGATCATGGAGCTTCTGAAGAGATTACAGAAGGAATCCCGGATGGCAGTGCTTCTGATTACTCATGATATGGGCGTGGTGTCCCATATGGCAGACCGGGTTCTTGTGATGTATGCGGGACAGATCGTGGAGGAAGCAGAAGCAGAGGAGTTGTTCCGTCATCCATCCCATCCTTATACCCGGGCACTTCTTTCTGCCATTCCAACAACCGGGGACAGTGAGGACCGGAAATTGTCCTCTATTCCCGGTATGGTTCCGGAAAATTATGATACCATTTCAGGATGCCGGTTCGCAGACCGGTGCCCATATACACGGCAGGAGTGTCATCAGAGGATCGGCTTGCGGGAAATTTCCAAGGGGCATACCGTGAGGTGTATTTTACAGTTATAGGCGTATTACAAAGAGCAGTTCAGCAGACCACATAACAACCTGCTTTAAACGGTCATGCTGGACTTAAAAGATAAAGATAAGAGGAAGAACAGTGTCCAGACAGCAAAATCCGTTGATTCAAGTGAAGGATCTGAAGAAATATTACCCGGTGAAAACCGGGATTATTCCGCATGTCACGGATTATGTGAAAGCAGTAGACGGTGTGAGCTTTTCCATCTATGAAGGTGAAATCCTGGGTCTTGTCGGGGAGTCCGGCTGTGGAAAGACCACGATCGGAAAGCTGCTGACGGGTCTGGAAAAGCCGACGGAAGGGGCGATTTTGTATCGTGGGATGGATATTCTGGACTGGACGGCGAAGGAGCAGAAAAAATACCGCACGAAAATCCAGATGATTTTTCAGGATCCGTATTCTTCTTTAAATCCGAGGAAGCATATCTATGAAATACTGGCGGCACCCATGCTTTATCATGGCATTTCCGATAAGCAGACTGTCGAAAAGGATGTGAAGGAGCTGCTTGAAATGGTGGGAATGCCGCAGTCTGCACTTGGTAGATATCCACATGAGTTTTCCGGAGGGCAGCGGCAGCGCATCGGCATTGCCAGGGCACTTTCCCTGAAACCGGAATTTATCGTATGCGATGAGCCGGTGAGTGCACTGGATGTATCGGTGCAGGCACAGATCCTGAATCTGCTTAAGAGTCTGCAAAATGAGCTGCAGCTTACCTTGTTGTTTATTGGACATGGGCTCGGTGCGGTGCATTATGTGAGTGACCGGATTGCAGTGATGCAGAATGGACGGATTGTAGAGCTTGGGGATGCCAGAGAGGTCTTTCATCATCCGCAGCAGGAGTATACGAAGATGCTGCTGAATTCCATTCTGGAACCGAAGGCTTATTCCGAAGACAGGGACAGCTAAGGGAGTTAGATAAAAGGAACATACGCTGATGGGTAAATATATTTTAAAACGAATCTTAATAGCAATTCCGGTGCTGATCGGAATTACCTTGATTGATTATGCGATTATGTGTCTTGCCGGAAGTCCGCTTGAGATGTTAAAGGGTCCCAGGATCTCTGATGCGGCTTTGCAGGCAAAGGAGATTGCGGCAGGCCTTGATAAGCCGCTTATCGTACAGTATTTCGTGTGGCTTTGGCAGCTCCTGCAGGGGAACCTGGGCTACTCGATGAAATCTTATGAGCCGGTCAGTGCCATGATCGGAAGCCACATAGGTCCGACACTGCTTTTAATGGGAGCATCTCTTGCTTTAAGTCTTCTGATTGCAGTTCCTGCCGGAATTTACAGTGCGGTAAAGCAGTATTCGAAGGGCGATTATGCCGTGGTAACAGCGTCCTTTATCGGAAGCAGCATACCGAGCTTTTTTCTGGCATTGATTCTGATTTATATTTTTACCGTAAAGCTGGGAATTCTGCCATCCGGCGGGATGAATACCCTTGGAATGGATGGCAGTGTGGCGGATACGATACGGCATATGGTTCTGCCTGTCACTGTGCTTGCAGTTTCTTTAGCCGGAAACAACATCCGTTATATCCGAAGCTCTTTTCTGGAGATTTTACAGCAGGATTATCTGCGGACGGCCAGGGCAAAAGGAATCGGCTATAAGCGGGTGATCTGGAAGCATGCCATGCGGAATGCACTGCTTCCTATTGTAACGGTAATCGGAATGCAGATTCCGATGCTGTTTGGTGGTGCCGTAATTATAGAGCAGGTGTTTTCCTGGCCGGGACTTGGACTGATGACTATGACGGCAATTATGGGAAGGGATTATCCCGTGATTATGGGAGTATGCCTGCTGTCCGCGGTTGTGGTACTTGTTTCCAACCTGATTACGGATATTTTGTATGCGCTGGTCGATCCCACGATTCAGCTGAATTAATGCTTAAAGCTTTGGAAAATTGTTTTCCTATACTTATGAAAGAATGAGGACAGACAACAGATCCGTATGCCGGGAAGGATATGGATCAGAGAGGACGGTCTATGAAGAAAAATTTATCAAATGAAACCTATCTGCAGACCGTCTGGAGGCGGTTCAGGCATCATCATCTGGCGGTGGTATCCATTGTGGTTGTGGCAGTAATCAGTCTTGCGGCTGTTCTGGCTCCGATCCTTGCACCCTACGATCCACAGGCAATTGCCGGTCCCTTTGGAGCGGCTCCGTCGAAGGAATTCTTCCTGGGAACCGATGCTATTGGCAGGGATGTGTTAAGCCGGCTTTTGTATGCGACACGGATTTCACTCCTGGTCGGGGTGATGGCAACCCTGCTGTCAACTGCTATTGGTGTTGTACTTGGTCTGATTGCGGGATATTTTGGCGGCGTGGCAGATATGGTGATTATGCGTTTTACGGATGTGGTGATGTCCTTTCCTTATATTCTGCTGGTGCTTGTTGCGGCAGCGATTTTTGAACCGGGACTGTGGAATATTATTCTGATTCTCGGATTTGTGGACTGGCCGGGGATTGCACGGCTGGTACGCGGAAATGTGCTGTCCTTACGGGAAACAAACTTTATTAAGAGCAATCTGGTGGCAGGAATGCCGCTGTCCCATATTCTGTTTTCGGAAATCCTGCCAAATACCGTTGCACCGATCCTTGTATATAGTACAACCGTGCTGGCAGTGTCTATGCTGGATGAGGCAGCACTGAGCTTTCTTGGAATGGGCGTACAGCCTCCGAAAGCAAGTCTTGGCAATATGCTGAACGGTGCACAGTCTCTTACCGTGCTCACACAGCAGCCATGGCTGTGGATTCCGCCCGGTCTTGTTATTATTGTGCTGGTCGTTGCGATTAACTTTATTGGAGATGCCCTGAGGGATGCGGTCGATCCGAATTCAAAGAGCAGACAGATTTAAACTAAATTTCAAAGAATATTTGATGAGAGCACTCAAAAATGATCCATTGGATCATTTTCTCATATGCATGGAAGCAAAAAAGGATCCAACAGGATCCTTTCATATAATTTATAACATATATGTGATAATAAAAAACAAAATAAAGAACATAAATTTATTCCATACTTCATAATACAGTCTATCATATGGAAAAAGAAAAGTCTAGTTATTTCATGGAAAATCAGATATTCTTATTTTACCGGATAAAGTAAAAGCTTTTGAAAAAATATAACTGGATTTGTGCACAGCCATGGGAAGGATACTGGATGGAAAAGAGAGAACCGGATAAAAAGGGCTCTGCGGAGTGGCAGCGGGAAGAGAAATATTTAAACCAGACGCTGGATATCGTGAAGCGTAATGTGGAAAATTATGAGAGCGAAATCCGTGAGATGAGTGACCAGATTGAGGAAATGCTGCAGCACTATCACGACAATGATGTAGAAGTCTACACGCAGATGAGCAATACGGTAACGATGCGGGATCATATGCAGTCTGCCCTGAAGCGTAATCAAAGGGCAACAAAGAAGCCCTATTTTGGACGGATTGATTTTTGGGATGAGACGCTTCAAAAGGAGGAAGCCCTGTATATCGGACGCGGAGGAATTGCGAAGGATACAACGCATCAGGTGGTTGTGGACTGGCGTGCACCGGTAGCAAATGCGTACTATGAAAACGGATTGGGGGAATGCAGCTATCATGCACCGGATGGCAGGGAGCTTCCAATCCGTCTTGATTTGAAAAGGACTTATGAGATTGACAACGGAAGGCTGCTCGATTACTTTGACACGGAAGTGATTGCCAATGATGAGCTTCTGACAAAGTATCTTGCAAAAAATAAGCAGGCAGTTCTTGGCGAAATTATCGCAACAATCCAGAAGGAACAGAACGACATCATTCGTAAAACGCCGTATCACAACATCATTGTACAGGGAGTTGCCGGATCCGGGAAGACAACCGTAGCCATGCACCGGATTTCCTTTATTCTTTATAATTATGCGGAACGCTTCCGGCCGGAGGATTTCTATATTGTGGGAAGCAACCGGATTTTGCTGGAATACATTACCGGGGTTCTGCCGGATCTGGATGTGTATGGCATCCGGCAGATGACGATGGAACAGCTTTTTGTGCGGCTCCTGTATGAGGACTGGGATGAACAGAGCTGCTCCATTCTTGAAAATACAGCGGCTGCACAGGGCAGCATGGACAGAGGTACCTTTGGGTGGTTTCAGGCTCTGACGGAGTTTGGTGTAAGGATCGAGGCAGAGAGGATCTGCATGGACAGTGTCGTTCTTGACCGGAGGCAGTTCGTGGAAGGCTTAAAGGGCGGCGTGGCAGGTGTGTTTGATGAGCGGGAAGGCGAGCCACAGCCTACGGATCTGGTGGAACTCCTTAGTGGGAAGGCGATCCGGGATTATGTAGAACAGACGAATGCTTCCGTACAGACGAAGATCAATATGCTGAACGAGCGGCTGATTATTAAGATCAAGGATGAGTTTTTGAAAAACGGCCTGCGTTATTCGGAAAAGGAACGGAAAGCGATTTTGAAGGAGTACCGCGGCTATTTTGGGAAAAAGATCTTTGATATTTCTATTTTCGAGCTTTATCAGCGATTCCTTCTGGAACAGAAGGAGAAGGGATATGAGGTTTCTGTTCCGGAACAGGCATACGATGTGTATGATCTGGCAGCGCTTGCTTATCTGTATAAGCGCATGAAGGAAACGGAGGTCATCAGCGAGGCGCATCATGTCGTGATTGATGAGGCACAGGACTATGGAATGATGGCGTATGCGGTTTTGAAATATTGCATGAAGGACTGTACCTATACGGTCATGGGCGATGTGTCGCAGAATATCCATTTCGGTTTTGGTCTGGCAGACTGGGAGGGGTTGCGCAAGCTGCTATGCAGTCAGGATGGGGACAGCTTTGGAATCCTGAAAAAGAGCTACCGTAATACGGTGGAGATTTCGGAGTTTGCAACGAAGATTCTGCATCATGGAAGCTTCGAGCCCTACCCGGTTGAACCGATTATCCGGCATGGAAAAGAAGTGGAGGTTATGCAGCTTCCGACCAAAAGAGAGTTGTATGAAGAGACCGCCCGGAGATGCCGGGCATGGCAGAAGCAGGGGCTTAATACGATTGCGATTGTCTGTCGCACACCGGAAAAGGCAGAGCTTGTTGCAAGACAGCTTGGCAGGCTTATTCCGGTCTGTGAGAGCGATCCGGACAAGGCGGTTTTTTCAGATGGGATCATGGTTCTTCCGGTTGTGTATACAAAGGGACTTGAGTTCGATGCCGTGCTGATTTTTGATCCGGATAAGGAAGAGTATCCGGTGGATGATGGACATGCGAAGCTTCTTTATGTGGCAGCAACGAGAGCGCTTCATGAACTCTGCGTGTTGTATCGCGAGGATCTGACAGGACTTATTGCAGAACCTCTTCCGGAGGAGAAACAGAAGGAGACTGACCGGAAGGTGCAGCAGCTGTTGGAGGAAGAACAAGGCAGGCAAAACACTTCAGGAATATCTGCAGAGTCAAAATATGATAATACGATAGAAAATAATAATATAATAGAAAATAATAATATAATAGAAAATAATAATATAATAGAAAATAATAAAGGTTCCTTGCAATTAAATAAGAAATACGGCAATGCAATAGGAAAGAACGAATCACAGAGCAAATTACAGGAAGAGTCGAGGAAAGAAACAAGACAAAAAACAGGAACGAATCTTTCAGAAAATGAACAGGAAAAGGAGACGCGGCAGGAAACAGCCCAGCCGCGCGCTAAGCTCCAGGTACGTCCGCGAGTCGCAGCCACCTTAAAGAAACCACAGGTTGTGACACCTCCGTCACAAAGTATGCTGCTTACCGGTGTACAGCCCATTGTAATCAAGTCAAAAGAACAGAAAGCGTTTGAAGCCATGCAGCGCGAACAGGAGGCAATCAAAGCGCAGGCAGCTGAAAAGCTCCGTAAGGAGAATCTTCGTAAAAAGAAGATGCCTGGAGTTCCCCTGTTCGGAGACATGCCGGAGAATGACAGGCTGCGTCCGGCAGGGCATTCGAAGATTGATCTTACCATCCGCTGGGTGCATGAGCGTCCGGACGGCCTGTATCTGCAAAGCCGGTATGGTATGCTGCGGATCTGCCCGGTTTCGAAAGCAGCCGTCCGTGTAAGTTTTCGCAGAGAGGACACCTTTGATGCGCAGAAGCCGATATATGAAAAAAATGGTTTGCAGTATGGTATGGCTGGTACTCGCACCGGCATGACAGGGACTCATACCGGTGCAGCAGATCCTATGGATTCGTATATTGATTTGCATATAAAGTGGAAATATCGCGACAAGGGTAGTATGGTAGAGATGACGACACCTGGTCTTTTTCTTGAAATTGATAAGGGAGCAGGAAACATCCGCTTTCTTACGAAGGACCGGAAAATGCTCTGCGAGGAGCGGAAAACAGAGTGCCGTCTGATCGAGGCTGATAAGAGCTGGCAGTTTTTTGACTGGAAGAAAGAGAAGATTTCCATTCCGAACAGGGGCAACAGTCTTGGATTTTCCATGAAGGGCAGTGCACGCTATATTCATGGCAAAGAAGGAGAGCTTCCTCCCGTGATGGTTTCCGATCGGGGCTACTGCGTGGAAGTGCTGGCGGAGGGACCGGTCATCTGCTGTGATATTCCCTCGTACGGGTCTTATTTCCAGGTGGCAGGTACGAAAATTGACTATATAATGAGAGTTGAAGCAGACCAAATGGCAGCGGAGCAGATATTTGGTTTGCAAAGCTCATGAACGACCAAATATCTGAGTAATATGAAGTTTTGGATGTGTGAGACGCTTGCAGAATAAAGCATACATGAGATCAAAAGCTATGAGAGGGTATAGAAACAGATAAAAATTCATAATACCCACAAGAAAAGAGAAACAGGGGTATATAAGTCAGGAGGATGACACAAATGACAAGAGAAGAATATCAGAATCGTGTATTGGGATGCTTTGTAGGAAAGAATATTGGCGGTACGCTGGGAATGCCGATGGAGTGGGAACGCAGTAAGAATGACGTTACATATTATACCCATGACATCACGGGCGATCCGCTGCCAAATGATGATCTGGATATCCAGATTCTGTGGCTGCTTGCCCTGGAAGAGCAGGGACTGCATATTGACAGTAAGATTTTGGGACAGTATTTCAATGAATACATGATCTTCACCCATGCGGAATACGGTGTTGCGAAAACGAATCTCCGTGCGGGACTGCAGCCGCCGGTGACAGGAACCTTCCACAACAAATTTAAGGACAGCTGTGGTTCCTACATCCGTTCGGATATCTGGGCATGCTTATTTCCGGGAAATCCGGAAAAGGCAGCAGAATATGCTTTTGAGGATGCGCTTGTGGATCATGGAAACGGAGAGGGCGTCTATGCAGAAGTATTCATGGCAGCCATGGAGAGTGCAGCCTTTTATGAAAGGGATATCCGTAAGCTGATCGATATTGGTTTAAGCTATATTCCGGAGGAATGTACGGTAAGCAAGGCAATCCGCGACGCAATCCGTACCTTTGATGAAGGAATGAGCGTGGAACAGACAAGAGAATACCTGATGCAGCATTACATCGGGCATCTGGAGTGGCATGCAATAGCCAGAGAGGATGAGGAAAAGGGCTACAACGAAGGACCGATGGGCTTTGATGTTCCGTCCAATATGATGATCATTATTTACGGATTGCTTTTCGGAGAAGGAAGCTATGAGAAGGCCATGTGCACAGCCGTGAATTACGGTGAGGACACGGACTGTACTGCCGGAACCATCGCTGCTTTGTATGGAATGATGTATGGCAGGAGCGTTTTTGACGAAAAGTGGACGAAGCCGATTGGCAATAAGCTTGTTACGATCAGCATTGACCCTTTCCTGATGTATGGGAAGATTCCGAAGACGGTGGAGGAGCTGACCGAGCGGGTTACTGTTCTTTATGAGAAAGCACAGAAGGAATTCGGACTTACCGGATGGAGCGGTAATGTGGAAGATTTTTATGCAAAGCCGTATTTCCGGAATATTTACCGGGAAATGAACGTGGTACGCTTTGAATTCCCGGGCCTAAATATCCGTCTTGATTATTGCGGTGATCCGGTGATCCGCCGTGGCGAGCCCAAGAAGATTAAATTCATCCTTTCCAACAAATCAAAGTATGTGACTTCGGATCGTGTGAATGTGTATTTATACGGAAGAGAAGGCTGTGAGATTCTCCCGCAGAAGGAGCAGAATATTTTCTTAAGCATGGCACATATGGGTGACGGTATCCGGGAGCTGGAATATGAAATTCTGGTGGAGGAACCGCTTCGGGCTTCCTACCGGTTTGTTGCAGAATTTGTCTTTGAAGAGAATAAGAACAACTGCCCGATGGAGGTGCCGTTTGTACTGTTGTCCGAAGCCGGACAGACCGTGCCGGTTGTCTGGGAAAAAAAGGGACCGGCCTGCACTCCGAACCTGCCGAGAGTATAGAAAAAGAAGAAAGAAAGTTCCCCTTGACCTTGCCGTAAGGGCAAAGCCTATAATGAGTGAAAAGATTGGGAGAGGGGGAAAACGCATGGAAAAGACCAAATGGCAGGAAAAGGAAACTTATACAGCCGGTGAGCTTGCAAAACTGGCCGGAGTATCTGCGCGAACGATCCGTTTTTATGATAAAAAATCTTTGCTGCAGCCGGCGGCATATTCGGAGAACGGCTATCGGCTATATAATAAATATTCCGTTGAACAGCTGCAAAAGATCCGAATGCTTCAATATATCGGATTCTCACTGGACGAAATCAAAGAAAAAATGGAAAGCGGACAGGATGAGAAGTGGACAGAAATTTTGCAGAAGCAAAAACGGATGCTGGAAGAAAAGAGACAGCAGATAGACCGGATGATCCTGCTGATACAGGATGCAATGGATGAATACCGGTCGGATGAGCAGATTCACATAGACAGGCTGACCGATATTTTACAACTGATCAGTACGGAAAAAGCGTCTGATCATGGATATTTCTTTTATCAGTCGAATACAACGAAAAGTGAAGAATGGTTCCGGTGGACATTTGATGAACTGAACTTGGCTGAAAATGCCAGAATCCTTGATGTAGGGTGCGGACATGGCAACATCTGGACGAAAAACTGGAACTCGATTCCGGCAGGAAGCACGATTACGCTGGTTGATAAGAGGAAGACCTGCATTGAGTTCTTACAGGAATTTTATATTGGAAATAAGCAATACCTTCAGGAGAATGTTACCTTTGAGTTTATCGTGGCCGATGTTGAGAAGGATTGGAAAATAGAAAAATGCTATGATCGTGTGGTAGCCAATCATTTGTGGAAATTTATAAGTCAGAAAGAAAGTCTGATGAAAAAAATAAAAGCAGTTCTGTGTCCGAGAGGATTTATGCTTTCTACCTATTCCGCATATGGACTGCTGGAGGCAATTCAGGAGGTACTTATTCAACTGGCTGTTCCGATGGATCTGACAGAGCTAATCAGAAGAAAGGAAAGTGACCGCTTTCTGTTGGAAGACAAAATGAAGCATTGTTTTCCAAAGGTGATCTGTGAAACATTCTCAAACAGAATTGAAGGTCTGGATCATCCGGAAGCACTTGTAACCTATATTCGCAATTGTGACGAAGGTCTGCTGAACATAGTGGAATTGATGGAATGCGAGCAGAAATTGAAGACAGAGTGGAAGGATTATTCCATCTGGAAGGCAGAAATCAGGAATCCATTGTATAAATGTTATGCAGATAGATGACAACGTGGGGAATACAAGGAGAAAAGTATGAGATTGGGAATTTTGTCAGACATTCATGGAAACGATATTGCCTTAAAGAAATGTCTTTCTTATCTTAGAGAACGAAGAGTAGATGCATATTGTCTGCTTGGAGATTATGTTGGAGAATTGCCGGGAATACGCAATACCATGGATATGATATATCAACTTATGGAAAAGGAACGATGTTATATGATCCGTGGAAATAAGGAAGAATATCAAATGAGCTCACTTGTTGATGAGCATCCGGAGTGGAATGCTTTTCCAAGTACAATTGGTATGCTACGTTACGGAAAACAGCAATTGAATGAGAGGGATCTGGACTTTATAAAAAAACTTCCAATGCATAGAACGGTGAAGATAGAGGGAATGCCAGAGTTGATGCTGTGTCATGGATCACCGCGTAAAATCAGAGAAGACCTATATGTAAATAATGAACAGAATAAAGAAATATTCAGAGATGTGCACCAGACATATATTGTATGTGGACATACACACCGTGTATCTTGCTTTGAAGAGTATGGGAAAATAGTCATAAACC
>OHVY01000273.1_pt1 | contig 16794 bp, 16 predicted proteins | sample 1579641 | NCBI WGS metagenome assembly OHVY01 (sample SAMEA3882536, study PRJEB24775) | human gut metagenome | biome: human-associated habitat; feature: intestine environment; material: feces | place: Netherlands | collected 2009/2010
TTTAAGGCTGGCTCTAAATAGTCTCCCTTAATATTATCAATCGCATATTGTGCTTGCTCAGTTGTGAATTTTTCTCCGTTTTCAGAAGTTAATTGATCATAGATTCGAGCTTTTGACATATGCATCGTCTTTTTGTAGTTTTCTCCGCATTTTAATGCATTTTCCTTATAGTCTACATTCAGATTATCAATCGCATATTGTGCGGCTTCGACATCAAATTGATCTCCATATTCCGACGTTAATTGATCGTAGATACCTTGTTTGGACATGTGCATCATATCGCTATAAGTTTTTGCGCTACGTAGTGCATTGCGATACTCTTTTGGAACACTTGTATCTTCCTTTGTTTCTACTATTTTTTCTTTTGTTTCTTTAGTCTTAGTTTCTTTATCATTTGCTGTTGAACATGCGACTGCCGATAAGACAATAGCGGCTCCTAAAAATACTTTTAAACCCTTTTTCATATATACTCCTTATTTCTTTTTCTTTAGTATAAGAAATATATAAAGATGTTTGGTTGAGTATTCCGCTATCTGAAGTCCATGCAATATGCTACAGAAGTCCACATAATCCGTTAAAGAAGTCCATCTTTTTTAAATCTTAATACGTAATACAAGTCCACTAAAAAACACGGTCAAATTAAATCAACCGTGTTTTTTGGTTATTTCTTATCTTTTAATTTAGAGTATGTTTCTCTTAATGATTTTCCATGTAATGTAATCAAATAAGATGAATTTATTATCCTATCTAATATCGCATCCGCTATAGGTCCTCCATTTAATAATTGATGCCAACCATCAAATGAATATTGACTACAGAATATTGTTGATTTCTTATTACACCTTATTTCCATCAATTCAAGTAGGTCACTTCTTTCTGATTCACTTGTCGATTTTAATAAGAATTCATCTAGTATCATTAAATCATACTTTCCTAGTTTTTTTAGATATTCATTATATTTTCCTTGAATCCTCATTTCTTCAAATTTTGAGAATAGTTCTGGTAATCGAATATATAAAACTGTTTTTCTAGCTCTACAGGCATGGATCCCCAAAGCGTTTGATAACCATGTTTTACCGCAACCGGATGCTCCTACAAAAATTACATTTAAACCGTTGTTTATATAATTGTTTGTAGACAATTCCTCCATTTGCGAGCGATCGAGTTTTCTGTCTGGATTATAATTAATTGATTCCATACTTGCTGTAGAATCATAAAAATGTGCATTCTTGATAAATCTTTCTATTGTATGATTTACTCGACTATCATATTCCATATCAATTAATTCGCTGAACCGTTCATCGAATGATAATTGACTGTATTCTGGGTTTGCACTTTGTAATTCATATTGTTCTGCAATAACTGGTAATCTCATTTTCTTCAGTTTTTCTATCAATTCACTCTTATCCATTGTTCCTGCCTCCGTAATAGTCTTTTCCTCGCACAAAGGCATGCATATCACATTCACTTTGTACATTATCATTTTTATCTTTCAAATCTTGATTTGACTGTAATATCATCTTAATATTTTTATAGCCAGGCTGACTGATGTGATCCAACGCCAATTGACACGCATTTTCCAGTCTGGTTTTTCCATATTTATCTGATAGTTTCAACAATGACATACAACCTTTATAAGCTTGTTCTTCAACTTTATAACGATCAAACAGTTTGGAAACTAAAATCGAAGTATTGTCTCCAATAGAGGCAGCCCACTTCATAAAACGGTCTTTGTTCCATTGAAATTTTTGGTGATTCTCCGGCATATGACTTTCATTTGTTGAGTATTGATTGATACGACCATATAATCGATCATGGGTACAAATTTGATTCATTTTATAATATACAGTTACAGTTCTTTTTGTGACTTTTACATCTACATAATTTCCAACGTATTCATATGGCACAGAATAATTCATTTTTTCTATCGAAATATGAAATGGAAAGTCAGACAAAATGTAAAGTCATAGACTAATATTAAGTTGCCATACAAATTAATACGTCAATAACTTTACATTTTATTCTTTTATATTATAGTGATTGAAGCCATTCCAATAGAGTACTATCAGAATGCCATAGAGGGACATCTGCTTTAGTTATTTCAGGGCAGACAGCTTCGATTGCTTTTCTTTTTTGTTCACTATCACATCTTGCATAAATTTCTGTTGTAGAAATTTCAGAATGTCCAAGAAAATCTCGGATATATATCAACGGTACTCCTGCTTGCAGCATGTGCATGCTTTTACTGTGACGTAGTCCATGTGGCGATACATTTTTTGGTATCAAAGATGGTTGTTTTTGCTTCGCAAGATTGACATATTTGCTAAGTATGTAAGAAATACCTGCTCTAGTAAGTTTATCCCCATTTCGGTTATAAAATAAAGGTACTCCCTGCATACCTTTGTGATTTGGATGGAAAATGTTAATGTATTTTGTTAAAAGTTCTGCTGTATTATTCATTAATGGTATAATTCGCGTTTTTTGCCCTTTTCCTGTTAGTCGAAGTGTTGAAGGTTTTTCTGCTCGAAAATCATTAATACATAAATCTGCTATTTCTTGTACACGTGCAGCACTATCATACATAAGACTTAATAATGCAAGATCTCTTATTCCTTGTTTGGTTGAGGTATCGACAGCGTCAAGAATTGACTTTATACCATCCACTGTAAGATATTCTATATTATGGTCTGGTTCTTTCTTTCTAGGTATAGATAATATTTGTTGACATTGATATATATAGTCAGGTGTCTGCATTTGTATATACGAAAACAGGGATTTTATTGCAGCTAACCGTATATTTCTCGTAGAAACACTAGATTTACGTTCAGTCTCAATCCACTCTAGAAAATCAGAAATCAATTCGCTACTAAGTTGTGGAATATCAACGACATCAGGACTTAGATTCTTACATTCCTTTAAATATTTTAAGAGAAGCATATATGTATCACGTTTAGAAGCAATCGTATTATAGCTAACGCCTTTTACTCCAGGCAAAAATTCGATAAGGTACCTACTCATATACCTAGCAAAATTTGTTGGTTTCATAACTGCACCTCTGGTATTACTTGAGAGCATAACTTTTCTACTGTACGAATAATATCTGGATAAATTTCAGCTGTCATTTTTAAATACTGACTAGTTGCAGCCACAGATTCATGTCCCATATATACTGATAAAGCGGGAAGCACATTTGTAAGGTCTGTTTTATTATAAGAAGCAGCCTGTAAAACATGGCAACAATGCGTATGTCGGATATCGTGAATTCTTGGACCATACCCTCGTCCGGCATGTTTAATTCCAGCTGTCACCAAGATTTCACGAAAACGTAAATATATATTATGATGCGAGCAAGGTTCTCTTGTTATACCTACAAACAGATAATCTTCAGGCAAATACATTGGATGCATTACTGCACAGTATTGTACCAAAATCTCTCGCATACTTTTTGAAATAGGTATTAAGCGGTCTTTATTAAATTTGGCACTTTCAATAAATAATGTTCCATCAACAAGATTTACATTTTTCAGTTGGAGCTTTAATGCTTCCATCACTCGCATGCCAGTGCAATAGAGAAGTCTGATCAAAACTGGCATAACTAAATGCATAGTTGACCGTCTATTTGGATAAACCCGATTACTGGCATCAAAAATTCGATCCATTTCTTCATGGGAAAATATATATGCTGAATACTTTGATTTTCTTTGTTGGATATATTCGAGATTTACAGGTATATATGCTTCATAACCTGACGATATCAGATAAAATGCAAATTGTCTGATACAACTAACACGTTTTATATGACTGCTTCGTTCGGATTCATGTGGTTTTTTTGTACACCAGATATCTGATAATTCTTTTGTGATTACTGGTGCTTCGATATTTAGTGAACAACATAGAGAATCAAATTCCTTCAAAATTGCTACCTCAGATTCATATTTATATCCTGCAACTCTTTTATAATCAATGAAGTCTTGTATAAGTTCTGAAAATATACTGTTATATTTAACGTTTTTCATATACGCACACCTCCCATCCAGACTCCGGTGAGATCTGGAACTTCAAGAGCCAACTTGCGAAGATGATGCATATCAATCTTTAAATATATTTTTGTAGTATCTGTATTGGAATGTGACAAAGTTTCAGAAATCACAGGAAGTGGAACTTCATTCTCTAACATTGCAGTTGCTAGACTTGCGCGCAATGCATGGGGACCGTGTCTCTTACCAGAAGCAACTACGACATTTGCATCTCTAAATGCCTTTGTCACCATATAGTGAAGGGATACTGAACTGAGCTTGGTATAAGGCGCCTGCATTTTCAGAAAAACATGTTCATCTTTTACGTTAGGACGTATTTCTTTAAGATATTTTATAATGGCGTTGCCTACGTCTGCAGTTAAAGGAAGTATAGTGAATTCACCTGTTTTTTTGGTTATGAATTCAATTGTGTTTTTTTCCCAATGAATATTTTTTAGTTCGAGTCCACATATATCAGAAGAACGCATTCCAAGTCTCACTGCTATTAATACCATAGCGTAGTTACGTGTACCAACAGCACTTGCCCTATTAAAGGAATTAAGCATAGCCTCTATTTCATCCTTTCCATATACAGAAGGAACAGTCTTTCTACATTTAACTGTTGGGACTGCAGATGAATAGTCACCCGGAAGAATTTCCTTTCTGTATAAAAATCTTAATAATTGCCTCATAGTAGATGTGGCACTCTTTAATGTTGGAAGATTTTTACTTATTGAAAGCCATTTCATAAATCCTTGTACGACTTTTGGGGATATATTCGCAAGATCTGATATACTTGAAAGCTGAAGATATTCTGAAAAATGATTTAGCGTGTATATGTCTCGATTTATTGTAGCAAGCGCTAAATTACATGATTTTCTTTCATCAATAAAATCAGAAAATATGGTTTCGTATGATTCACTAAAATTGAATGTCCAATATGTTTTCTTTCTGTATAAACTAAGACCATCTGCACAATTAACTAGGATACAAATAGCACGCTTACGACGTTTATCTATCGCTCGCAGATTAGCATAATTTTGTTTAGAAGATATGCCATACATTTCTTCTAAAAATATTGTACAGTTTTCCTTATTAAAAGGAAGGTTGTGTGTAGCTAGATATCTTTCCAAAGAATTCCACGTGCAAGAAAGTTGTTTGATATACTCTACAGTAATACCATCAGCTTTTAGAGACTGAGACGCTGTCTCTATTAATTCAGTCAATGTTAGTTGTTGATCCATAATTTTTTCCTCCTTTAGGTTGATTCTACAACTCTAATTTTAGAGGATAAAATGTAAAGTCGCCATGAACATCGTACTCATAAATCAAGCATAATTGAAGTTCACTTTACATTTTGTCTGACTTTCCATTTCATATTCAAGTAGAAAAAATGAATTATTCAATTCCTTATGAATATGTTGGAAAACGAGTGGAAGTAAAACTAACAAAAGACACAGTCACTGTTTATTATAAAAAGAATCAAATCTGCCAACATAAACGCTTATATGGTCATCGCAATCAGTATTCTACCAATGAGGCGCATATGCCGAAAAACCACCAATTGTTCCAGTGGAATAAAGAACGCTTTATGAATTGGGCTGCAACAATAGGTCCTTCCACTGTTGAACTAATCACTATTATGTTTAGTCGTTACAAAGTAGAAGAACAAGCCTACAAGGGATGTTTGTCTATTTTGAAATTGTCTGATAAATATTCGCAGGCAAGATTAGAAAATGCATCTAAGTTGGCGCTTTCTCGCTTATCTAATCCTACCTATAAGAATATTAAGTTGATTCTAGAATCAGGTCAAGATGAAGTAAAACGCGAACCTGAACGTATGACAAATAAAGAAGATACTGCATATGCATTCACTCGTGGAACCGAATATTACGGGGGTAAAAAGTAATGAATCAAGAATTATATGAAAAACTAAGAGAAATGAGATTGCCTATCATGGCTGAAGAATATAAAGATCAATCTGAAAATCCGAGTATACAAAATATGACTTTTGAAGAAAGGTTTGAATCCATGGTCATCAAAGAATATGATTCACGTATAAATCATACTGTTGAACGATATATCAAGAATGCACGCTTTTATGATTCGAATGCCAATCTACAGGATATTAATTATAAACCTGACCGTGAAATCAACAGAGGCTTGATAGAAGAATTGAGTACAAATGAATATATCCAGCAGAAACTGAACATTATTTTGATCGGTGCATCTGGATCTGGAAAGACTTGGATTTCAAACGCTTTTGGGGTTAATGCATGCATGGAAAGATACAGAGTTCAATATATTCGTTTGCCTGATTTGTTTCAGGAAATTGAAGAAGCTAAGATTCAAGGACATTACAAAAAATACATGAAAAACTTTCCAAAGTTGATTTATTGATTCTAGATGAATTCTTATTAACAACCATCAGTGAATGCGAACGGAACGATTTATTTGAAGTGATACAATCAAGAACTGATAAAAAATCAACAATTTACTGCAGTCAATGGGCTCCTGAAGGCTGGCTAGGCAAATTAGGCGATGGGCCACTCGCTGATGCCATTCTAGATCGTATTAGAAACTCATCTTATACAATTCTTTTAAAAGGCAGATCTCTTCGAGAGGATTATTCAAAAATCAAATAATAAAAATGAGAGTCATTTCATTAAGCTGAAGTGGCTCTCTTTGTGGATTTAGTGGCTCTGAGCAATGGATTGCATGGCTCTGTCCAAATGGATTCGGTGGCTCTATTTTCATGGATTGGGTGGCTCCGCCACCGTGGAATACTCATCTTGATAAAACGACAATATATTTGAATAAGAATAAGTTTAAATTTTCAGATTTCAACTTTTATACATCTATCTCAGAAGAAGAATTTATAATCAAAAATACTAAGACAGAAAATACAGTTAGATTTAAATCACCAATAGATAGTCTTAAAAAAATTTCAAATTTAGAGGATCCGATATTTATACAATTGTTGAACTTAGGATTCATAGTTTTAAAAGATGGTAGTGAGAAATAAGATGATGTATTTTATAGAAAAATCGTTTCCAAATTATGTAAAAAATGAGGTGAGCGAATAGTGAGAAAATTAATGCTAAGTAATGACAAAATATATTTAATATCGAGGTTTATTAACTTGATTGGATCTAATATTTATAATATCTGTATTCCTTTATATTTATTAGAGAAATTCGGGTCATTAGCGATAACTGGTATTTTTTTTACATTGGTTCAAATACCAATGATTGTAATGCTGCCCTTTATTGGAGGGTTTCTAAAGAATAAAAATTTAAAGCATATTATGTTGATATCAAATGCTATATCTATTGTTATATTTATACTGATTTACGTGAATGAGCGAAGTATTGGATCTTCTTTTTTTGTGTTTATAATCCTAACGATGGTTGAGAAAGTTAATGTATCGGTTTTTAATGTTTCTTCTCAAAGTTCTTTTTCTGTTTTATTTGAAAAAGAAAGAATAGATAGTATAAACAGTTTAAAAAGTGTGTTCGATAATTTTGCTTCGTTATTGGGCCCCGCTTTAGGAACTCTAATATATGCTAAAAGTGATTTGTCTGTGATTATTTGTATAAATATTATTTCTTTTATAGTTTGCTTTATTCTTTTAATGAATTTGAATTATATGCACAGATCTGAATCGGTAGAAAACGAAAGAAAAAGGAAGATGAATATATGTGCAGGATTAACTTATTTAAAGAATAATTCAAATATTATGTTTATATTTTTCACATTTATGGTATTAAATTTTTTAGTTGCTCCCACTGAAAATGTATATGCACCAGGAATTATAAAAGTCATTTTTGGGTTTTCTGATAACTTATTTGGTTTAACTAGTACAGCAGTTAGTATAGGGATAATTATAGCGGGTTTTAGTATGACTTTATTTAAAAGAAAAAGTAGTATTCTATATTCATTCTACATGCAATCGATAATTATGATTGTCACAGGGATATTTTCATTATTCTTAAGAAGTCAACCTATGCTGTTTTATGTGATTTATATTACTCTTTGTTTACTTTCTGGATATTTTTCAACATTTATAAATGTTCCTATGATTAGTTATTTTCAAAAGAATATTGAGATAAATCAGCAAACACAGTTTTTTTCTATTATGACATTGTCTTCCAATATTATGGTGCCCTTAGGAACTTTTATAGCTGGAATATTGTGCGATTTAATGGGTGCAGATGTAGTGTATTTAACAAGCGGGATTATCATGCTTGTGTATGTATATATAATGAGATGGAATATTAAAAATGAAGAGATTTAATATATGGGTCTGATTAAATAAGGTATAAAAAAAGCACCTGGCAAATGCTAGGTGCAATCTTTGACAAATGGTGGTCTCAGTCGGAATCGAACCAACGACACAAGGATTTTCAGTCCTTTGCTCTACCAACTGAGCTATGAGACCACATGGTTGCGGGAGAAGGATTTGAACCAACGACCTCCGGGTTATGAGCCCGACGAGCTACCAGACTGCTCTATCCCGCGATGTGAATTAATTAAGATGGCGCAGAAGCTGGGATTCGAACCCAGGCGCCGCTCGCACGACCTACCGGTTTTCAAGACCGGACCCTTCAGCCACTTGGGTACTTCTGCATATGTATAATTGGTGGACCCTGTAGGACTCGAACCTACGACCCGCCGGTTATGAGCCGGATGCTCTGACCAACTGAGCTAAGGGTCCAAGTTAAACTCGTTGGTGGCTGGAGTGAGACTCGAACTCACGACCTTCCGGGTATGAACCGGATGCTCTAGCCAACTAAGCTACCCAGCCGAATTAAATAAAATAATGGTCGGGATGACAGGATTTGAACCTGCGACCCCTTGATCCCAAATCAAGTGCACTACCAAGCTGTGCTACATCCCGATATTTTTAGAAAAAAAATAAATGGCGCGCCCAGCAGGAATCGAACCCACAACCTTTTGATCCGTAGTCAAACGCTCTATCCAGTTGAGCTATGGGCGCATTTATTTCAACTGAGCTTTTGTGTCTCGCTCAGTGCCCATTAAATATACCATCACTTTAAAATGATTGCAAGCACTTTTTTAAAATTTTTTTAATTTTTTTTAATTTCGTGTTTTTACACTTATATACGTAGTATAATTACCTATATATTAAGTAAGAAGAAGGAGATTTAAATCATGAGTAACATTGAATCAGTAAAAGGACACTTGATCGTATCTTGTCAGGCGCTTCCAGATGAACCTTTACATTCATCTTTTATTATGGGACGTATGGCTAGAGCGGCTAAATGGGGAGGCGCAAAAGGTATTCGTGCTAATACTGTAGAGGATATTAATGAAATTCAAAAAGAAGTTGATTTACCAGTTATTGGAATTATTAAACGAGTATATGGGGACTGTCCAGTATTTATTACACCTACAATGAAAGAAATCGATGAATTGATTGAAGGGGCACATCCAGAAATCGTTGCCTTAGATGCAACTTGTCGTGTTCGTCCAGATGGAAGAACTTTAGATGAATTGTATGCTGATATTCGTGCTAAGTATCCAGAACAAAAATTAATGGCAGACTGCTCTACATTAGAAGAGTGTCTTCATGCCGCTCAATTAGGCTTTGATTTTGTAGGAACAACATTAGTTGGATATACAGAAGAAAGTAAGGGCGATAAAGTTGAAACGTATGATTTTGAGTTAATGCGTAAATATTTAGAACAATCAAACGTACCAATGATTGCTGAAGGAAATATTGATACACCAGAAAAAGCACGCCGTGTATTAGAACTTGGCTGCTTTAGTGTTGTAGTAGGATCTATTATTACTCGTCCTCAATTAATCACAAAACGATTTGTAGATTGCATTGAGGGATAAATATGTTAAAGAAGGAACAATTAGAAAAATTATTAGAACGTTGTATGGCTTCTTCTTGTGATTTTGCCGAAATCTTTGAAGAAGAAGGTACAACGGAATCTTTATCCATGTTAAATGGAAAATTAGAAGATACAAACGTATTGATTCGTGCTGGCATTGGAATTCGTCTATATAAAGGTGTGCAATCTGTATATGGATACACAAATGAAACAAATGAAGAATCATTAAATGCCTTAGTGGATGATTTGCGTGGAGGTTTTGGCATAGAATCTAAATCTGTATCGATCTCTTTGGTTGAAGAAACTCATGAAAATCTTCATCCAATCAAGGAAAATCCTGTAGAAGCTTCATTAGAATCTAAAGTTGCCTTAATGGTACGTGCAAGTGATGCAGCAAAGGCATATTCAGATAAAATTCAAAAAGTATCTGTAGGGTTGGCAAGTGTATGCCAAAATGTACAGATTTCAAATAGTGAAGGAAGGCTCGTACATGATACAAGAATTCGTTGTCGTATGTCTGTATCCTCTTTTGCCCAAGATGGCCAAAACTTACAATCTGGTTATGAAGCACCAGGTGCAAGTAAAGGCTTAGAATTCTTTGAAGAAAGAACTCCAGAATCTATTGGAAAAGAAGCAAGTCGTATCGCATTAGTATTATTAGAGGCAAAAGATTGTCCATCGGGAAAAATGCCAGTCATTATTGATAATGGCTTTGGCGGTGTTATTTTCCATGAAGCTTGTGGACATGCCTTAGAAGCAAGTTCAGTCAGTAAAAATCAGAGTGTATTCTGTAATAAATTAGGTCAAAAAGTCGCAAGTGATAAAGTTACAGCTATTGATGATGGCACAATTCCAAATGCGTGGGGCTCACAAAACGTCGATGATGAGGGTAATCCCCAACAAAAACGTGTATTAATTGAGAATGGTATTTTAAAGAGTTATATGATAGACCGCTTGAATGGTCGAAGGATGGGTCTTGAATCGACTTCGAGTTCACGTCGTCAGTCTTATAAATTTGAAACAACTTCGCGTATGACAAATACATATATTGCGGCTGGAAATGATGATTTTGACGAAATGTTTGAAGGAATCAAGCGAGGACTATACGCAAAGAAAATGGGTGGTGGAAGTGTAAATCCACAAACCGGAGAATTTAACTTTGCCGTATTAGAAGGTTATTTAATTGAAGATGGCAAGATTTCCTATCCAGTAAAAGGGGCTTCTTTGATTGGTAATGGTGCGGATATCCTATTTAATATTGATCGCGTGGGTAAAAACTTAGAGCGTGGACAAGGTATGTGTGGCGCTAGTTCTGGTTCGATTCCTACAGATGTAGGTCAACCTGCCATTCGTGTTTCACAAATTACAGTAGGAGGTACGGCCAATGAATAAACAAGTATGGATTGAAAAAGCACTTGGCCTAGGTATTCAGGAATTTGAAATCTATCAATCTACAACGGTTGAAAAAGAAATGACTTGGTTTCAAGGACAAATGGATACTTTAGTATCCAGTAAAGTGACAGGTACAAGTATTCGTGGAATTGTAGATGGAAAAATGGCCAATATGGCATTGGAAGAAATAGATGATTCTATGTGTGAAACTGTTTTAAAATCATTGATTGAACAAGCACATATTATTTCAAATGAAGAAACCGATTCGTTAAGAAAACCAGAACCAATTGAGTACGCAAAAAAAGATGTGACTTGGAATATGGCTAGTACAGAATATGTGAAGGATGTTCTTCAAAGTTTAGAAGCTAAGATTCTAGCCTATGATCCACGTGTCATTCAAGTTGGATATTTAGGCTATAGCCAAGGCAGTGGAAGTCGCAGTATTGTGAATAGCTTAGGCATGGATGTACAAGATGCTGATGAAATGCAGTACATTGTTGCCAGTGTTGTCGTTAAAGAAGAGGAAGAAGTCAAGGATGCAAGTTTAGTTGAAGTAGTATATGACTTTGATCAATATGATTTAGATTCATTCGTTTCTCGTGTTTGCGATAAGGCTTTAAATAAATTAAAGGCCACACCAATTCCAAGCTGTACATGTCCAGTCATCTTTGAAAAGGATGCGATGACATCTTTATTTGCCGCCTTTACTGGTTTATTTAATGGGGAATTAATGTATAAGGGAATTTCACCTTTAAAAGATAAGTTTAACGAACAAATTTTCTCTGAACAAATCACAATTATTGATAATCCAAAGAATACGGATTGTCTAAGTATTGCCAATTTTGATGATGAGGGGTGTCCAACTTCTTCAAAAACTTTGGTGGATCACGGAAAATATGTTATGATGCTTCATGACACAAGAAGTGCCAATCGAATGCATACAAAGAGTACAGGAAATGGCTTTAAATCGGGCTATGCATCTAGCGTAAGTGTACAGCCAATGAATTGTTACATTGTACCGGGAAATGATAGCTTTGAGGATTTATGTACAAAAATTAAGTATGGCTTTGTCGTACAGAATTTAGCGGGTCTTCATGCTGGACTTGATTTTGTTTCTACAAACTTCTCACTACAATGCTCAGGCTTCTGGGTAAAGGATGGTAAAAGAGATAAGAATGTTACTTTGGTTACCGTCGCAAATAATTTCTTAAATATGATGAAACACGTAATTAGTGTGGGTAACGATTTAGATTGGAGTTATCACCAGGTTGTAAGTCCAAGTATCGCATTTGAAGAGTGTACAATTTCAGGGGAATAAATATGGTAAATGAATTTAAAAATGAAAAACTACAAGAAACATTAATTGTATTTAATAGAGAAAAAACAGATTCAGCATTTAGAAACTTGTTGGATGCGTTTATTTCGACTAATTTTCTAATTCCAGCACAATGGGATAAAGACCCTTCTCGCAATGAAAAGGGAGTCTTAGTCTTTGAACCAAATACACAATTCCAATTGTCTTTGATTCAAAATGATAAGGGAGATAGTTTCTTTCCTGTCTTCTCAAGTATGGATCAATTGAAAAAATGGGATCAAGATAGTGAAATCCATTCCTTGGTTATGACATATAATCAATATATGCCATTTGTGAAGATGGCATTAAATCAGATTCATGGCATTGTGATCGATCCATTTGGAGCAAATGTTTTATTAGACTGCAACTTATTGGTTGAACTTGATAAAAATCGCGGTTCACAAGTGAGTGAAAATCCAATTCATAAAGGAGATAGTTTAAAGCTTCGTGATCCTATTTCAAGTGTAACAGAACTTCAAAGAGCTATCTGTGAATTTGGTGACTCTCACCCAGACATTCTTTCTATTTATTTGAAAGAAAGAATTGTGAAGGATCAGCCTAGCCACTGGTTCTTAGTTGTGGATATGATTAATGATGATAAACAAACAATTCAGGATTTAGGAAACTTCTGTACGCCTGTAAGTTATGGGAAAGGTTTTGAATTCATGTTTGGAAGTATGGAACTTGCCAAGAAAATTATGGCGGATACAATTCCAACATATGTAAAGGTTACAAAGTAATTAAGGTGCAATTAAGCACCTTTTTATTAAATGAAAAGAAAAAATAAGTAATAGTTTCGCATTTATGTATAGCGAATAGGAGGAATTGTAAGTGGCTTCTGAAGCAAAGATTAGAGCTAACAACAAATCGAATAAGATTAATACAAAAATGATTTGCCTTCGTTTAAGTTACAACACGGACGCAGACATCATAAAGAAATTGGATGAAGTCGAATCTAAAATGGGATATATCAAAGAATTAATCAGAAAAGATATGCAGGCTCAAAAAAAATAGTCTGCATTTTTTAGTGAATTAGTTTTTTGTCATATTTTCTGTTAAAAATTGATGCCTTATAGAGTATGTATGAGCACGAAATATTATCATAATAATAGGTAGAATATATTTGTCCGATTCTTATATAATAGAAGTATGAAATTACCTGAATATATATTAGAAATCATTCAAAAAATAAATGATATTGGATATGAAGCGTATGTGGTAGGTGGATGTGTACGTGACTATTTACTAGATCGACCAATCCATGATTATGATATTTGTACAAGCGCTAAACCTGAAGTGATATTAAATCTATTTGATCGAAGTGTGGGAACAGGACTCAAGCATGGAACGGTAACGGTTTTATCGAATTCACCCGTTGAAATCACAACCTTTCGTTTAGAGAGTGAATACAAGGATCATCGTCATCCAGATAGTGTGAAATATGTTTCTACAATTGAAGAAGATTTATCAAGACGTGATTTTACTGTGAATGCGATGGCCTATCATCCAAGTCGTGGCTTGATTGATCCGTATAAAGGACAATTTGATCTTAAAGCAAAAGTCATTCGATGTGTGGGTAATCCAGATCGAAGATTTAATGAAGATGCCTTAAGAATGCTTCGTGCCTATCGTTTTTGTGCAAAACTAGGCTTTTCGATGGATGAAACAGTAAAAACATCCATCGATACAAATGCATCTTTGATTCAATATGTATCTATAGAAAGAATTGTGCATGAATTAAAAGAAATCATGGAAACAAATCCACAAGTATTGGCCGATATGACACTTCTTTTAAAACCTGTATTTAATGAGTTGGATTTGGCATTGATGTGTAGTCAAAACTCAATTTATCACTATACGGATGTTTTGCATCATACTTTAGATGCGATGTGCTATTTAAAACCATATGATGAAACTTTGGCCTTTGCGCTATTATTCCACGATTTAGGCAAAATACAAGTAAAGACAACCGATTCGAATGGAAGGGATCATTTTAAGCATCATGCGAAGGTAGGAAGTGAATTGTCTAAAGAGCTTTGTCGACGCTTTAAACTTACAAATGAACAAAGAAAGTGGATTCCATTCTATGTCTTACATCATGACGATAAATTTACCTGTGATTTAGATTGTATTTATAAGTATCGTGTTACATATCATTTGGATGAAGAACACTTATTGAACTTACTTCAAATTCGTTATTGTGATGCGATGGCCCATTCTGAATTGGGACAAAAATCAGCTGTCGATGTAGAATTATTCTATGACTATTACATCCAAAATAGAAATCGTTGTATGTGTATATCCCAACTTGCGTTGAATGGAAAGGATATTATAGATGCGACAAATTTCAGAGGAAAACAGATTCAAGAAGCTTTGAATATGTGTTTAAAATACGCTTTTTATCATCCGGAAAAGAATAGGAAAGAAGAATTATTGAATATACTAAAAAATGAGTTATGATTGTTCATAACTCATTTGTGCTAATGTCTTTTTAAAGTTTTTAATAAATAAAGTTATTGTTGTGCTTACCGCAATAAAGTCAGCGATTGGTTCGGCTAGGAATACCGCAAAGATATGATCGGATAAGATGTTTGGTAAGATAAAAATCAATGGAATTAAGACAATGATCTTTCTAAAGATAGCTAAAAATACTGAAATCTTGGCGTTTCCAAACGCAATGAATGTTTGTTGGCAAGAAATCTGAAATCCCATCAATAATACGCATGCCATATAGATACGAATGGCCCAGCTTGCCATTGACATTAAGTCTGGATCATTTGTGAAGATAGAAATAAATACTTGAGGGAATAATTCCACTAGAATCCAGATGATACTTGCGTATGTGAAACAACATAGTGTTTGAAGTAAAAAGCCTTTTTTAACGCGCTGGCCATTTTTAGCACCAAAGTTGTAACTGATGATGGGTTGTCCACCTTGCGTTAATCCTTGTATTGGCATCATCGCAAACTGCATAACACTCGTTAGAATGGTCATACTTCCAATCGCAACGTCCCCTCCAAATTTAGAGAGTTGCATATTGAAACATAAAGAAATCAAACTTTCTGTTGACTGCATCACAAAAGGTGCGATACCTAAAGCTAAACTAGGAAATAATAGGCTGGGCACGATTTTAAAATTTTCTTTTTTTAACTTAAGAACCGTCTGTTTACCACTCAAGAAATGAATAACCCAGATTGCACTGATAGCTTGCGAAATAATGGTAGCTAATGCAGCCCCTTTTACGCCCATATTGAATCCAAAGATAAAGATAGGGTCTAAAATAATGTTGAAGATAGCTCCAATTAAAACGGTCATCATACTTGTTTTAGAGAATCCCTGACAAGAAATAAAGGCATTCATTCCGAGTGTCATTTGGACAAAAATGGTTCCTAAGGCATAAATACCCATATATTGTTTGGCATATACAATTGTTTTTGAACTTGCCTGGAATAATTGTAGTAATGGTGTTTGAAAAGCTAATAAACATACAGTTAGAGTTAATGAAATCATAATCAATGCGATAAAACAGTTACCCATGATTTTTTCAGCAGTAGGATTATCTTGTTTACCCATATATATACTAGCTCTTGGGGCGCCTCCCATACCGACTAAACACGCAAAGGCGGATACAATCATAATAATTGGTAAACAAACGCCTACGCCTGTTAGGGCGATGGCCCCTACATCTTGAATGTGACCAATGTACATGCGGTCAACTACATTATAGAGTAAGTTAACAATTTGACTTAAGATGGCAGGAACCGCCAACATAAAGAGTAACTTACCAACTTTTTCATGTCCTAAATCCACTTCGGACGCTGTTGTGAATTTCATTTTATTTTGCTCCTTCTATTTTTTCATTCATTTTATTCATCGTTTCAATCATGCATTGAATATCTTTTGTGGGAATATCCTTGAATAAAACTTGATTGATTTTATCAATCTCAATAGAGATTTTTTCTAATATAGGAATCGCTTTTTCCGTTAGTTCAATATAAGAAATCCTTCTGTTTTCTGAAACTTTCTTCATTGTGATCAATCCCTTTTGTTCCAAACTTGTTACACTTCGAGAAACCAAAGCTTTTGAAACACCGAGTACAACACGAAGCTGTGTGCTTGTTGTAATGGATGTGTTGTTTTGTAGTAAAATCAAAATCGAAATTTCATT
>OHVY01000276.1_pt1 | contig 16739 bp, 10 predicted proteins | sample 1579641 | NCBI WGS metagenome assembly OHVY01 (sample SAMEA3882536, study PRJEB24775) | human gut metagenome | biome: human-associated habitat; feature: intestine environment; material: feces | place: Netherlands | collected 2009/2010
CAGAACACATCACATGGCTGTTCCTCCCCATGGAGCGGGAGGAGATCGGCCGCGCCCTCCTTCGCGGGGGCATCACCGATCTCGCCGATGTCCGCCTGCGGCTGGAGGACAGCCAGCTCCCCAACAAGGTGGATGTGCTGCTGGATATGGAGCGTGAAAATCTTCAGGTGCAGGCAGAACAGACAGAGAAGAAACTTCATATCCTCCAATGTGCCAGACAGCAGGATTCTGTGTCAGAAGAAAAAGGGGAACTGGATCTTCTCAGGGAGAAAATCGCAGTTGCCAGACAGCAGGGAGCTGATCTGGAACCGGAGAGAAAAGCACTTGGCCTGACCTTGAAAAACATTTTTGAAGAACGTATTCAGGATAACAGACAACAGCAGGAAAACCTGTCTGAAAATATACAGAAAAAGGGAAAAGAAGCACAGGATGAGGCGAATAGAGCCGAAGAACTGGAAGAGAAGATCCGCGACTGCTTTGGAAAAAAAGGAAAACTGGAAAGCCGGATTGAATCCTATACCCGTCTGGAAAGCCAGTATAATGCCAAGTATCAGGAAGAATTAGTACGAAATATTCTGGGAACCTATGAAGCCGGAACACTGGAAATCCGTCGCCAGATGTACGAACAGGAACTGGAAAAAACAGTGAGGGAACGTATAGAAAATCAGAAGAAATGGGAAGATGACAAAGAGTTGATCCGCCGTCAGGAGCGCAGTCTGGAGGATAAGAAAGAGGCTCTGATACATAAAAAAACAGAGACAGAGAACCAGGAACATACCTATCAGCTCTATCAGAATGAACTGGAAATAAGGAAGAATATCCTGAAATATCTGGACATGGAGGAACGCCATCTTCTGGATACTGACAGGATACTGGAGAATTCTGCACGAAAGCTGCGTGAGCTGGAGGAGCTGCGGCGAAATCTGGAAAAGGAAGAGGATTCCCTGGAAAAAGAATATTTAAGCCTTACCAGCGGAAAGGTTCTGGAGCTTCCTGAGGAACTGGAGAAAGAACTGGATGATTTGGGAATTCACACAGTTTATGGTATGGAATGGCTGAAAAAGAACGGATACTCCCAGAAGAAAAACCAGATGCTGGTTCGTAAGAATCCATTTCTGCCATATGCCCTGATCCTTACCCGACAGGAAATCGAGAAGCTGGGACGAAACGACAGAAACGTCTGCACATCCTTCCCTGTGCCTATTGTAGAGCGTGAGAAAATAGAAGAATTTCAGGAAAAGTACACAGACAAAATCGTAAATTTCCCTGGAATCAGCTTTTATATTCTGTTTAATGAAAACCTCCTGGATGAAGAAAAGCTTCAGGCAATGATCTGGGAGAAAAAGAAAGAATTGGAGAAACTAAATCAGGCTGTAGATCAGCGCAAAAAGGAATACGCAGAGTATTTTCAGCGTCAGGAAACACTGAAAAACCAGTCTGTAACAAAAGAAAAATGGGAAGAAATCCAGGAGCTTCTGAAAACTCTTGAGGAAGAGAAAAAATCTCTGGAGAAGGATATCCGGGATGCAGCGCAGGAGCTTGACAGTCTGAAGACAGCACATGAAAAGCTGCAGAATCTGCTCATAAAATCTGCTGCGGAAATTGACCGTCAGAAACAGCGTCTGGAAGATTTTTCCCAGTTGGAAAAAGATTATGCTTTCTATGAAAATAATCGAAATGAGCTTGAAAAATGTAAAAAGGATGAAACTCGTTTCCGGGAAAACCAGAAGCTTGCAAAGGACAGGCAGGAAAAGCTTCTGGAGGAGAAAATGACTCTGGAGCATAATCTGAATATGCTGGAGAGAGAAAAAGACAAACTGGATGAAAAATATACCAGATATGCGTCATATGAGGCAGGCAGCAGAGAGTCAGATGAGGTCAGGAAACAGCAGAGCCAGCAATTTGGATTTGCCAGCATGTCAACGGAGCAGATGGAAGCACGTTATGAAGCAATCACCTCTGTTCTTTCACAGGAACTGAAGAATCTGGAAGAGCAGGAGAGAAGGTCTGCCGCACGTTACCAGAGGGAAAAGGAAGATCTGGATTATCTTCAGAAAAAATATCACTTAAAGCATGAACAGTGGTCCGGCGTGATCTATGACAGAAAAGAAGAGTCACATCAGGAGGGAGTATTGGAAGATTTCCGCAGAAAGATCCAGACAAAGGATATGCAGTGGAATGATGCAGACAAAAAGGCAGCAGTGGCTCAGAGTAAGATCAGCGAACTGACAAAAAGAATCCACTCTGTCTGCGGTATGGAGAAACCTCTGCCAAAGGATGAGATTCAGGGACAGGATTTTCAGGCAAGGAAAAATCAGCTTCTTTATGAGAAGGAAGAAGAGAAGAAGCAGGAGGAGTTTTTGAGCGGAAAGCTTCGCAGCTATGAAGAGAATCTGACTGCTTTATCAGAGTATAATGAACTGATTCCTGTGGCTGCAGAAGACCATGAGCCGGTTTCGGAGAATCTGTCTGCGGAAGAATTAAGAAATTGCAAGGGAATCCTGATCAGGGATTATAATCAGAAAATGCGGGATACCGGACAGAAGAAGGAAGAACTGGTGCGCACGCTGAATAAGATTGTCCGTATGGAAAGCTTTCAGGATGATTTTTACAGGAAACCGCTGGAACAGATGCTGGAGCTTTCCGATGATGCAGTGCGTGTTCTGACTCAGTTAAAAACTACAGTGCAGTCCTATGACAGCCTTATGGAGAAGCTGGAGGTTGATATTTCTGTAGTAGAGAGGGAGAAGGAACGTATCACAGAACTTCTGGAGGATTATGTCCGGGAAATCCACAGTAACCTTGGAAAAATCGACCATAATTCAACCATCACCATAAGGGAAAGAAATATCAAAATGTTAAAGATCCAGCTTCCGGACTGGGAAGAAAATGCAGGGCTTTATCGTCTGCGTCTGGAAGACTTTATTGATAAGATCACTATGGAAGGCGTGGAACTTTTCGAGAAAAATGAGAACGCACAGGAGTTTTTCGGCTCCGGTATTACTACCAGAAATCTCTATGATCAGGTGGTAGGAATCGGAAATGTACAGATCCATCTTTATAAGATCGAAGCTCAGAGGGAATATCCGATTACATGGAAAGAGGTTTCCAGAAACTCAGGCGGAGAAGGATTTCTGTCTGCATTTGTAATCCTGTCCAGCCTTCTGTATTATATGAGACGGGATGATACGGACATTTTTGCAGATAAAAATGAGGGAAAGGTTCTGATCATGGACAACCCGTTCGCACAGACCAATGCCTCCCATCTGCTGATCCCGCTGATGGATATGGCAAAAAAGAGCAACACACAGCTTATCTGCCTTACCGGTCTGGGCGGAGAGTCCATCTATAATCGTTTTGACAATATATATGTGCTGAATCTGATCGCTGCAAGTCTGAGAGGCGGTACCCAGTACCTGAAAGCCGAACACAAAAGAGGGAAAGAACCGGATGAACTTGTCACTGCGAGAATTGAAGTGGGGGATCAGATGGAGCTGTTGTTTTAACTAAATCAGGTAAGTCCCTTGCAGAGACTGCGAAAAGCAAACTGCAGGGGATTCTTTTTTATTTTTTGTAACGTTTCTTCTGTCTGTGACTTAATTATATAGAAAGACATCAGATAAAATAATGATACAGCAGACAGGAGGATCATCATGAAACGATATTTTGGAATATTCAATGCAGATGAAACAAAATCAGGATCATGTTCAGACATTCAATGGAAGAAGACCGGGCTATTAAAAATCCCGAAAGATGCAGTAGGATAATAAAAAATACAAGGAGCAGGAATGGAGAAATCAGAAATCGAAACAATCTACCGTAAGTATTTCCATGATGTCTTTCTCTATATCCGGGCACTTTCCGAAAATGAAAGTCTGGCAGAGGAAATCACCCAGGAAACATTCCTGAAGGCAATGAATAATATTGAGAAATTTGACGGCAGGAAGGATATCCGCGCATGGCTATTTGTAATTGCGAAGAATACATATTTCCGCTATTGCAGACGAAATAAAATCTATGTAGGCGAAGAATTTTCAGAAATAATGCAGGATTCCATGCAGGATACATCCCCGGCAGTACTGGATCAGATCGTGCAGGATGAGACAGTTCGGAATCTCAAACGCTATGCAGAACTGATACCGGAACCCTACAGGGAAGTATTTCACCTGCGGATATACGGTGAGCTCTCCTTTGAGCAGATCGGAAAATGCTATCAGAAAAGTGCAGGGTGGGCAAGAGTAACCTGCCATCGTGCACGACAGATGATAAGAGCACAGATAAGTCAGGAGGAAAAGTAACATGGAAAAAATAAACTGTAATGTGATCCAGGATATTCTGCCATTATACATTGATGATGTGGTAAGTGATGACACAAAAGAACTTGTAGAAGAACACCTGCAAAACTGCGAAATCTGTCAGCAGGTATACCATGAGACAAAGACAGACCTTGAAAATGATATGAAGATCTCTGCGCAGACAAAAGAAAGCAGCAATGAAGCAAATGACCTGAAGAATTTCAGGAAATTTTTAAAGAAAAAAAAGACAAAAACAATCCTGCTTTCCATAGCAGCAACCGTAATTTGCTTTGTGGCAGTGTTCACGTTCATGAATAAACATGTCACATATATCAACTACAAAGATGCCGGGATTACTATTGTTGAGGATAATAAAGATGAAGTAACATATAGAATGAATATAAAAGGAAATTATCGCTGGAAAACATCTTTGGACAGAGAAACAGGTGTAATGACTATCCATTTTGAACAGAGTTTGTGGGAAAAATATGTAAGCTGTATTTTTTATCCATATGATCATATTCATGATATTCTGAAGAAAGATGAGATAAAAGAAGTGTATGTAGATAAGGATGGAACTACAACAACAATCTGGGAAGCTTCGGAGGAAGAACAGAAGGCTTATTTATCTGAAGAACATACAGAGCCGTTAGGATAAAATCTTAGAGTGTTTTTCAAACACGCTCTAAAATATGAAAGCGAATTTTATAGCAGTCCTATAGGTTATAAGGATTTACAAAGAGGCTGTCACGTAAGGCAGCCTCTTTTTGTAATTGCTGATGGACATTCTCTTTCCATATGTTACAATAGAACAAGAATATGGAAAGAAAGACAGGAAATCTAACTATGAAAAAACAACTAAATTATGCAGATATCATAAAGGAAGCGCTGATCCTGACAGGTGCGGTAGCGATCATTGCGGCAGCAGTTTATTTCTTTCTGGTGCCGAGCCATACCTCTGTAAGCAGTATCTCCGGTCTTGGTATCGTGTTATCAAACTTTGTACCTTTACCATTGTCTGCAATCACCATGATTTTGAATGTGGTACTTCTGATCATTGGCTTCATCACCTGCGGACGCGAATTTGGCGTAAAAACGGTTTACACCAGCATCGTTTTGCCCTTATTTCTCGGATTATTTGAGAAAGTATTTCCGGATTTTGGCTCTATGACCAACAGTCAGGAGCTGGATGTGCTGTGCTATATCCTGGTGGTCAGCGTAGGACTGAGCATTCTTTTTAACAGAAATGCATCCTCCGGCGGACTGGATATTGTGGCAAAGATCATGAACAAATATCTCCACATGGAACTGGGAAAAGCAATGTCTCTTTCCGGTATGTGTGTGGCTCTTTCCGCAGCGCTTGTATATGATAAGAAAACAGTGGTGCTGAGTATTCTGGGAACATACTTTAATGGAATGGTTCTGGATCACTTTATTTTTGACCATAATATTAAACGTCGTGTCTGTGTCATCACTCAGAAAGAGGAAGAACTGCGTAAATTCATTATCGAAGATCTGCACAGCGGAGCGACGATCTATGAAGCGACAGGTGCCTATAATATGAAGAAACGCAATGAGATCATCACGATCGTAGACAAAACAGAATATCAGAAGCTGATGGCTTATATCAATCACGAAGATCCAAAGGCCTTTGTGACGGTTTACAATGTATCGGATATGCGCTATCAGCCAAAACTGTAAGAAATATTATGGCAGGAAAGCTGTGGGTATGATAGAATAGCAGGGTGATTATATAACCATAAAGAGATTATGGTAGAAAGAGGATGAAAGATGAAAAAAGGAAAAGGAATTGCCCTGCTTCCCATTGGTGTATTTCTTGTATTATACCTTGGACTGGGCATTTTGTTTGAGTATGTGATGGAAATCCCCATGGGATTTTATAATGTGCCGATCGTAGTAGCATTTCTTGCTGCAATCCTGGTTGCCTGTCTGCAGAACAGAGCACTGGATTTTGATAAGAAACTGGAAATCATGGCACAGGGAGTTGGGGACAAAAATATCATCACCATGCTTCTGATCTTCCTTGCTGCAGGTTCCTTTGTAGGGGTTGTGGGAAGAAGCAGTGCTGAGAGTGTTGCATATTGTATGCTGAGTCTGATACCTGCCAGATTTTCAGTGTCTGTGCTGTTTATAGTTGCCTGTTTTGTGTCTGTGGCTATGGGAACTTCTGTGGGAACCATTACCCTACTGACACCGATCGCAGCAGCAGTTTCCACAGCATCAGGATTTGATCTGGCATTTTGTGTGGCTTCTGTTATGGGAGGAGCCATGTTTGGGGACAATCTTTCTTTTATTTCAGATACGACGATTGCTGCATGTAATGGTCAGGGATGTGAGATGAAAGACAAATTCAGGGAAAACTTCTGGATCGCTCTTCCGGCAGCCGTTGCTACACTGATTTTAATTCTGATTTTGTCATTTCAGACAGAAATCCAGGGCCGTGTGATCCAGCCCTATCATCTGACACAGGTAATACCGTATGTGCTGGTATTGATCGGAGGAATTGTTGGGATCAATGTGTTTGTGGTATTGCTGACAGGAATCGTATCCGGAGCATTTATTATGCTGATCGGAGGACATACCACACCTGTAGAGATCCTGAAAAATATGGGATCCGGTGTATCCGGAATGTTTGAGACTTGTATGGTGGCGATTCTGGTAGCTGCCATGTGTGCGCTGATACGTGAGTATGGTGGATTCGATGCACTTCTTAGCTGGATCCATAAAATTTTCCGCGGAAAAAAGGGCGGACAGCTTGGAATGGGACTTCTGGTAGGAACTATGGATATTGCCACTGCCAATAATACAGTGGCGATCGTAATGGCAAACCCTATCGCAAAGGAAATGGCAGAGGAGTATGGGATTACACCGAGAAAGACAGCTTCCATACTGGACACTTTTTCCTGTGTTTTCCAGGGAGTGATTCCATATGGTGCACAGATGCTGGTTGCGATCTCAGCAGTGAATGAGCTGGGTGGTGAGATTTCTGCATTTCAGATCATTCCGAAGCTTTTTTATCCGGGAATGCTGTTTGTCAGTTCGCTGATCTTTATCTTTGTGATTCCACAGAAAACAGGAAAATAAAACAGAGTTCACTCTGGATTTTTATACTTTTACAGATTAAAGGGTTGAAACCTGACGAAAAATACGGTATTATAGTGTTTAACAGATTTTTGGAACGAAAAATGGTACAAAAATCACAGATACATAGAAGGGAATGACAAAGATGAGCCTGAAAATCGGAGTAATTAAAGGTGACGGAATCGGTCCGGAGATTGTAACGGAAGCGATGAAAGTTCTTGATAAAGCAGGAGAGGTATATGGATTTGACTGTTCTTATGAACAGCTGCTTCTTGGGGGCGCATCCATTGATGTACATGGAGTCCCGCTTACTGATGAGACGGTAGCAAAAGCAAAAGCATGTGATGCCGTACTGATGGGATCCATTGGAGGAGATGCAAAGACTTCCCCGTGGTATAAGCTGGAACCGTCAAAGAGACCGGAGGCCGGTCTTCTGAAGATCAGAAAAGAACTGAACCTGTTCGCAAATCTGCGTCCGGCAGTTTTGTATAATGAACTGAAGGGTGCATGTCCTCTGAAAGAAGAGATTACAGAAGGCGGATTTGATCTGATGATCATGCGTGAACTGACAGGCGGTCTTTATTTTGGAGAGAGGAAGACAGAAGAAGTGGATGGTGTGATGACTGCATTCGATTCACTTACCTATAATGAGGATGAGATCCGCCGGATTGCAATCCGCGCGTTTGACATTGCAATGAAGAGAAGAAAGAAAGTGACAAGCGTCGATAAGGCGAATGTACTGGATTCTTCAAGACTCTGGAGAAAAGTAGTAGAAGAAGTTGCGAAAGATTATCCGGAAGTTACACTGGAGCATATGCTGGTTGACAACTGTGCAATGCAGCTTGTAAGAGATCCGAAGCAGTTTGATGTCATTCTTACAGAGAATATGTTCGGAGACATCCTTTCTGATGAAGCAAGCATGGTAACCGGTTCGATTGGAATGCTGGCAAGTGCAAGTCTGAATGAAACCAGGTTCGGACTGTATGAACCAAGTGGCGGTTCGGCACCGGATATAGCAGGACAGGGAATTGCAAACCCGATAGCAACAATTCTTTCAGCAGCAATGATGCTTCGTTTCAGCCTGGATCAGGATAAAGCAGCAGATGCGATTGAAGCAGCAGTTTCCCAGGTGTTAAAAGATGGATACAGAACCGGGGATATTATGTCAGACGGATGTACAAAGGTTGGAACAGCCCGGATGGGAGATCTGATCTGCGAAAGAATTCGATAGTCAAGGATTGGGAAAGATACAGTTCCGTACTGCTATGGGGAAAGAGAAGCAGGACGGAACTGTAATAGAATAGAGCCAAAAGTTACAGGAGGATTATAAAATCATGAGAAGTGATAATGTAAAAACAGGTATGCAGCAGGCGCCGCACAGATCATTGTTCAATGCGCTTGGTCTTACAAAAGAAGAACTGGAGAGACCGCTTGTCGGAATCGTATGTTCTTATAACGAAATCGTTCCGGGACATATGAACCTGGATAAAATTGCAAATGCAGTAAAGATGGGAGTTGCCATGGCAGGTGGAACACCGATCATGTTCCCGGCGATCGCAGTTTGTGACGGTATTGCAATGGGACACATCGGTATGAAGTATTCTCTGGTAACGAGAGATCTGATCGCAGATTCGACAGAAGCAATGGCAATGGCGCATCAGTTTGACGCCCTTGTTATGATCCCGAACTGTGATAAAAATGTACCTGGGCTTTTGATGGCAGCAGCCCGTATTAATGTACCTACAGTGTTCGTCAGTGGCGGACCAATGCTTGCGGGACATGTAAAAGGACAGAAGAGAAGTCTTTCCAGCATGTTCGAGGCAGTTGGATCCTACGCAGCAGGAACAATGGACGAATGTGATGTATGTGAATTTGAAAATAAAGTATGTCCTACCTGCGGATCATGCTCCGGAATGTATACAGCCAACAGTATGAACTGTCTGACAGAAGTACTTGGTATGGGGCTTCAGGGAAATGGAACAATTCCGGCTGTATATTCAGAAAGAATCCGTCTTGCAAAACATGCAGGTATGCAGGTAATGGAAATGTACAGAAGAAATATCCGTCCGAGAGACATTATGACAAAAGAAGCCATCTTAAATGCCCTTACTGTTGATATGGCACTTGGATGCTCTACCAACAGTATGCTTCACCTTCCGGCGATTGCACATGAGATCGGTATGGATTTTGAGATTGATTTTGCAAATGGAATCAGCGAAAAGACTCCGAACCTCTGTCACCTTGCACCGGCAGGTCCGACCTATATGGAAGACTTGAATGAAGCGGGTGGTGTATATGCTGTTATGAACGAGCTGAATAAGAAAGGTCTTCTTTACACAGACTGCATGACAGTAACCGGAAAGACAGTTGGAGAAAATATCGCAGGATGCGAAAACAAAAATCCGGAAGTAATCCGTCCGATCGACAATCCATACAGCCAGACGGGTGGACTTGCAGTCCTCAAAGGTAATATCGCACCGGATGGCAGTGTTGTAAAACGTTCTGCAGTTGTACCGGAAATGCTGGTACATGAAGGACCTGCAAGAGTATTTGAATGTGAAGATGATGCGATCAAGGCAATTAAAGGCGGAGATATCCATCCGGGAGATGTTGTAGTTATCCGTTACGTCGGACCAAAGGGTGGTCCTGGTATGCCGGAAATGCTGAATCCGACTTCTGCAATCGCAGGTATGGGACTTGGTTCATCGGTAGCACTTATTACAGACGGTCGTTTCAGCGGTGCATCCCGTGGAGCTTCTATCGGGCACGTATCACCGGAAGCGGCAGTCGGTGGTCCGGTAGCATTGATCGAGGAAGGCGATATCATCGAGATCGATATCCCGAACCTGAAATTAAATGCAAGAATTTCAGATGAAGAACTTGCAAGAAGAAAAGAAAAATGGCAGCCAAGAGAACCGGAAGTTACAACAGGATATCTTGCAAGATATGCAGCAATGGTAACTTCAGGAAACCGTGGAGCAGTTCTGGAAGTTCCACACAAATAAAATAAAATCTGGACAAGGGGAATGTACAATGCAGTTAAATGGTGCAGAAATACTGATAGAGTGTTTAAAAGAGCAGGGCGTGGATACCGTATTCGGATATCCGGGCGGCGCAATTTTAAATGTATATGATGAATTATATAAGCATAGTAATGAAATCAGACATATCCTTACATCGCATGAGCAGGGAGCTTCTCATGCGGCAGACGGATATGCGCGTGCCACTGGTAAGGTTGGGGTGTGTTTTGCAACCAGTGGACCTGGAGCAACAAATCTCGTAACAGGAATCGCGACCGCATTTATGGATTCTATTCCGATCGTTGCGATCACCTGTAATGTAGGGGTACCGCTTCTTGGAAAAGACAGCTTCCAGGAAATTGACATTACCGGTATTACGATGCCGATCACAAAGTATAATTTTATTGTGAAGAATGTCAATGATCTTGCAAAGACGATCCGCAAGGCGTTTGAGATCGCACAGTCCGGAAGACCGGGACCGGTGCTGATCGATATCCCGAAAGATGTGACAGGCAATAAAGCAGAGTATGAGCCTGTCAAAATCCAGCCAATCGTAAAATACAAAAAAGAAATCTGCATGGAAGATATTGACAAGGCAGTAGAGATGATCGAAGAAGCAAAGCGTCCGTTTGTATTCGTCGGAGGCGGAGCTATATTATCTGATGCAAGTGAAGAACTCCGTGCATTCGTAGACAAGGTACAGTGTCCGGTATGTGATTCCCTGATGGGAAAAGGTGCATTTCCGGGAACTGATGAACTTTATACAGGAATGCTTGGTATGCATGGTACCAAGACATCGAACTTTGGAGTCAGTGAAAGCGATCTTCTGATCGTAGTCGGTGCAAGATTCTCCGACCGTGTCACAGGTAATCCAAATAAATTTGCAAGTAATGCAAAAATTCTCCAGTTTGATATTGATGTGGCAGAGATGAACAAGAATGTCATTATCGATGAAGGTGTGGTTGGAGATATCAAAGAAGTGCTTGCGGCAGTTAATGAAAAACTGCCACAGCAGGAACACACCGAATGGATCAAAAAGATCCAGGAATATAAAGCAAAATACCCGCTTGCTTATCATCCGGAAAGTCTGACTGGTCCGTATGTGATCGAAGAGATTTACAAACAGACAGAAGGTGATGCGATCATCGTCACAGAAGTTGGACAACATCAGATGTGGGCAGCGCAGTATTATAAATTCACAAAACCGAGAACACTGCTTACGTCAGGTGGTCTTGGAACCATGGGATACGGTCTTGGAGCCGCAATCGGAGCCAAGATGGGCAGACCGGAGAAGACGGTAGTCAATATCGCCGGAGACGGATGCTTCCGTATGAATATGAATGAAGTTGCAACAGCGGCGCGTTATAACATTCCAATTATCCAGGTTGTAGTGAACAACCATGTGCTTGGTATGGTAAGACAGTGGCAGAATCTGTTTTACGGACAGCGCTATTCAGCAACTGTTCTGAATGATGCAGTAGATTTTGTGAAGCTGGCAGAAGCCATGGGAGCAAAAGCAATCCGTATCACAAAGATGGAAGAGGTAGAGCCGGCATTAAAAGAGGCTCTGGCATGTCCGGGACCTATCGTACTTGACTGTATGATCGATCAGGATCTCAGCGTATTCCCGATGGTACCGGCAGGCGCAAGCATTGATGACATTTTTGACGAGGAGGACATGAAAAACAATGAGCAGAGTGTATAATTTTTCCGCAGGACCGGCTGTATTGCCGGAAGAGGTATTAAAAGAAGTTGCAGAGGAGATGATGGACTATCAGGGAACTGGTATGTCTGTAATGGAAATGAGCCACAGAAGCGCTGATTTCCAGAAAATCATTGACGAAGCAGAGCAGGATCTGCGCGACCTGATGAAGATTCCGGATAACTACAAGGTATTATTCCTTCAGGGCGGAGCTTCCCAGCAGTTTGCTGCAATTCCTATGAACCTCATGAAGAATAAAGTTGCTGATTACATTGTTACAGGTCAGTGGGCAAAGAAAGCATATCAGGAAGCACAGAAATATGGAAAAGCAAACAAGATCGCTTCTTCCGAGGATAAGACATTCTCTTACATTCCTGACTGCAGTGACCTGCCGATCAGCCCGGATGCAGACTATGTATACATTTGTGAAAACAACACAATTTACGGAACGAAATTCAAAGAACTCCCGAACACAAAGGGAAAAACTCTGGTAGCAGATGTTTCTTCCTGTTTCTTATCTGAGCCGGTTGATGTATCCAAATATGGAATCATCTACGGCGGTGTTCAGAAGAACATTGGACCTGCGGGTATGGTAATCTCTATTATCAGAGAAGACCTGATTACAGACGATGTTCTGGAAGGCACCCCAACTATGCTGAAATTTAAAACACAGGCTGATGCCGGTTCTCTTTACAACACACCGAACTGCTACTGCATCTATGTATGCGGTAAAGTCTTCAAATGGCTGAAGAAAATGGGTGGTCTGGAAGAAATGAAGAGACGCAACGAAGAGAAAGCAAAGATCCTCTATGATTATCTGGATCAGAGCAAACTCTTCAAAGGAACAGTCGTAGCAAAAGACCGTTCTCTTATGAATGTACCATTCGTAACAGGTGACAAGGACATGGATGCCAAATTTGTAAAAGAAGCAAAAGAGGCAGGACTTGTAAACTTAAAGGGACACCGTACAGTGGGCGGTATGCGTGCAAGTATCTACAATGCAATGCCAAAAGAAGGCGTAGAAGCACTGGTTGCTTTCATGAAGAAATTTGAGGAGGAGAATGCGTAATGTTTCAGTATCATTGCCTGAATCCCATCGCAGAAAAAGGTCTGGGATTATTTGATGAAGACTATAAGAAAACAGAAGAACTGGAAGGAACCGATGCCATCCTTGTAAGAAGTGCAAAGATGCATGATATGGAACTTCCGGAGAGCGTAAAAGTAATCGCACGTGCAGGTGCAGGTGTCAATAACATTCCTGTCAAAGACTGCGCAGAGAAAGGTATCGTAGTATTTAACACACCGGGTGCCAATGCAAACGGTGTTAAGGAACTTGTTCTTGCAGGTATGCTCCTTGCATCCCGTGATATCGTAGGCGGTATCGAATGGGTTGCCAAAGAGAAAGACCAGGAAGACATCGATAAACTTGCTGAGAAACAGAAGAAGCAGTTCGTAGGATGCGAGATCATGGGCAAGAAGCTGGGTATCATCGGTCTTGGTGCCATCGGAGCAATGGTGGCAAACGCTGCTTCTGCACTTGGAATGGAAGTATACGGATATGACCCATACATTTCTATTGATGCTGCATGGAATCTTTCCCGCACCATCAAACATATCAAGAGCCTGGATGAAATTTATTCCCAGTGTGATTACATCACCATCCATGTACCTCTTCTTGACAGCACAAAAGAGATGATCAACAAAGAAGCATTAGACAAGATGAAAGACGGCGTAGTACTTCTGAACTTTGCCCGTGATCTTCTGGTTGATGAGGATGCTCTGATCGAAGCATTAGACAGCGGAAAAGTAAAGAAATATGTGACAGACTTTGCAAACCATACAGTAGCAGGACATAAGGGAATCCTGGTAACTCCACACCTTGGAGCATCTACAGAAGAATCCGAAGAAAACTGTGCGGTAATGGCTGTAAAAGAAGTCAGAGATTTCCTCGAGAACGGAAATATCAAGAACTCTGTAAACTTCCCGAACTGCGACATGGGAACCTGCGTAGCAGTAGGACGTATCGCCATCTGCCACAAAAATATCCCGAACATGATCAGCCAGTTCACCAAGATCCTTGGTGCAGAAGGCCTGAACATCGCAGATATGACAAACAAGAGCAAAGGCGAATACGCTTATACTCTCATTGATCTGGAAAGCGCAGCATCCAGAGAAGCACTGGATGAGCTGAAAGCAATTGAAGGTGTTTCCAGAGTTCGTGTGGTAAAATAAGAAACATTGATCTGAAAAAGTAATAAAAAATCTCCTGTGATGCAGCTGCAATCACAGGAGATTTTTTATTACTTTACTATAAACTATTTTTTGACTTTGAATTTTTTTATATCGGAATATGGACTGTAAACTCTGGATTTATTTTTGGAGGTCTTATTCCAGGAACGTACTGTCACATACCAGGTGCCTTTCTTTACGTTTGTAAAGGTTACAGTTACGGTATTTTTGCCTTCTGTACGTTTCAGATATTTCTTAACCGGATATTTCTCACCTGCGGAGGTTTTGTATTTGTTTCCCAGCAGGATTTCATAACCTGTGGCATTTTTGCATTTTGTGTAAGTAACAGTCACAGTGTTTCCTTCTACAGTAATATTCTTGATCTTTGGCTGCTGTGGTGTGACAACAGTGATCTTGATCTTCTTGATCTTTGTCCAGGAACCATAGACCTTATTGCCCTGTGCATCCAGAACCCAGCTTCGGGCTGCCACATACCAGGTACCTTTTGCCAGATATCGGAAAGATGCCTGTGGCTTGCCGGCTGAGGAAACTGTTTTGCTGAACTTGCCAGTCTGGAGCATATTTGATTTCTTACTGATCACGAAGTCATACCCCTGAGCACCGGCACATCCTTTGGAAAGTTTGACAGTTAATTTATTTCTGTCAATGGAGTGGCTGGAAATCTTTGTGTCTGCAGGTCGCAGGTATGCACCGTTTTCATCTGTGATACTTCCGTCTGTGTGAATAACTCTTCCATTGAGAGATTCTGTACCAAATGCTATGAAATAATCCTGTCCTTTGGAAAGGGTAAAGTCAGCATATGGAATACTGCGCTCAAATGCACCGCCTACAGTTACGGTCTGGATGCACTGCAGAACCCCATTCTCAACATCATACCAGAACAGATTTGCCATAAGTCCTGCACAGGAGGCATCTGCCTTTACGGAAAGCACAGCCGGGAAATCGAAAGCTCCGCTTCTTCCAAGATGGAAACCGAAATCATTCTGGTTTGTGGAGATCAGGCTGTATAATGCTGCCGGGATATATTCTGCTGTGTTTGTAACAGAAAGATCGGTATCTGCAGGTGTTTCTGCTGTAATGGAAGTACCGTTAATCTTCCAGATGAAACCATTCTCCATATCAAGATTCAGGGAAATATCTTTTCCTTTTATCCCGGATAAAACGGAAGCAGGAAGTGTCCTGGCACCATTCATGATAATGGAGATGGTATCTTTTTCTTTGGATGTCTTGATCAGATCATTAACAGTATCCCAGCTTTTCTTCTGGAAACTTCCCTCAATGTAAGGTTCCCCGTCACCAAGCTTTCCGAGATTTTTTGTATCCTGATGTTTGCATCGTTTACAGGTGTAAGTTATGATTCCGTCAGTTTCTGTAGTTGGTTCTGTAGTGATAACGCCGTTGTCATAGTCATGGCCGTATGCGGAAATGGTATAACCATAGGAAAGTGTTTCATTACAGTCTGTGCAGTAGGTATCTCCGCTATACCCGCTGGAAGTACAGGATGGAGAGGAGTAATAACGTCCGGCGGTGTGTTCGTGCGTGCATTGACTTCTGATGATTGTGTAAGTAATAGATTCTTTTTCGTAATTCCCCTTATCGTCGCCATTGTAAATTGCGGTAGCTGTAATGGGTTTTCCAACTTGTAATTCCTGATCAGGATTAACATTGTTATCCCATTTCCAGTCAGCCGAAAAAGGATTGGTAATGTCTCTGATCTTTTTACAGGACCATAGAACGAATATAGGAGTTTCATTAGAATCTGCTCCTGGTGCTACAGGGGCTTTTTCAATAGTAAATGTCCATTTTGGACTTACTAATCCTTTATGTGCAAAATAGGATTTACTTGCCTCTATCTCAGCCTTTACGGTATATGTGCCTGCATTTACAGGAACACCTTGGAGTGGTTGAGTGTTCTCATTGATATCATTGTAGTTACCTTTATAATATACCAATGAGATTTTTCTGTTATTTTCATGTGTAGGTTTAAATTTAAACTTCAATGAGGCTTCTTTAGGCTGACCATCGTAAATAAGATTTACAGGGGACTTAAATATAAAATCATTAACAACTTGAGCAGCTTTAAATGTGTTGGTAACGGTGTCGAATGAATAATTCCGTGTTCGAAATTCTGAACTGTTTTCTGGGGCAAGTATAATCAAATAGCTGTTTGTAGAATTGCTTTCGAGCTTGGGTAGCCAAACATACAGATTAGTGTCATCAGGGTCGAGAGAGGAATGGTTTACAGGCTTCCAATTCCATACCCTAGAACCTGTTCCAGTTTTGATTGTTACGTTCGCATTTTCGGGATTTTCAATAGTACAACAGTAAACCTCTTTCCCTTCGTTTGTTGGGGAACCGGATACAGAAGAG
>OHVY01000290.1_pt1 | contig 16076 bp, 10 predicted proteins | sample 1579641 | NCBI WGS metagenome assembly OHVY01 (sample SAMEA3882536, study PRJEB24775) | human gut metagenome | biome: human-associated habitat; feature: intestine environment; material: feces | place: Netherlands | collected 2009/2010
GGTACTTTCGAGCCGTTCCATTCCTGCAGGTGAAAGCAGGTAATATTGTGGGTCGTCAATATCCTTTGAATTGTTGATGATGCGCTCAATGGCTCCTGCAGTACGGTTTAACGCGTGATAAAGTAGTTCGATGTCATACATAGATTCCGTCTCTTTGGATTTGTTGGAAGAGTATGGGGTTCATGTTGCTTCTAAGTCTCACGATGTCCACTGGTCGTTCAAACAACTCTTGTAGTTCATCCTTAATGTGGACCATCGTGAAAAGGTCTGGCTTTGATATTTCTACACAAATATCCACATCGCTATCCTCAGTCTGTTCGTTGCGTGCCACAGATCCGAAGATGCCAATTTTCATGATACCGTATACCTCGGCCTTGGCCTTGGCATACTGGCGTAGGAGTGTGATATAATCATGACGAGTTCTCATGTCCTTTCTCTTTCTGCTGCAAATATAGGATTTAAATTGCGAACAGGCAAGTTTTTCATTTGCTTTCTTTGTGCAGCAGTATGGATTATCGTGTGTCTTTGCGAGCTTACCATGTGCTAAAGAGTGCGGGTGAGGTGGTCTGGAGGGGTGATTTCTGCTGTCGGTAGTTCCATGTTTCGACGTACGAGTCATTTGTTGCTGTGCGCTCCGTAGTGATGGTGGGTGTTCGTATTGTGGCAATAGAAACAAGGGGCAAACGCGATGAAATGGGCATTTTCGCATGTTTTAGGGTCTATTTTCGGGAATTAGAGCAACAGCAGACCTTTTTCTGGAGGCCCGATTCAAAATTATATCGTACATTTGCAACAGAAAATCGAAAAGAAATATTATAGGAAACACAGACGAATGAATTAGAAGACTACTTGAATGGGTGGCGAACCGAGGCGCGATGAATCAGCATCGCGCCTCCGCCAGCCCCCGAAAAAGTTCAGTCCGTGTGACCTACCTCAAGATAGTGACCTATACATTATTAAATAAGGGCCGGGCCGACCGTTCCAGCAATCAGGACGAGAAGCCTAAGTCTGTAACCAAGTAACAACAACTATTATGAACAAAAAGCTACGCTTCATGTGGATGCTCCTGCTTACATTCGTCTGTTCGACGATATGGGCAGAGAAGTATGACTACAACAAGAACGATGAGTACTCAAAGGTTTCCTTTGCTGCTACCACCGACGCGAGTGAGACCAATGTGCTGACCAAAGGTGGCATTACGCTCACGCGCTCTAAGGGTACCTGGGAGTCAATAACCCCCGATGGTGCCGTCGCAACATGTTGGGAGTTTGAGCCCGGTACAACCATCACGATTACGGGCTCTGACATCGTGTATATCCCTATGATGTTCACGGGTATTCAGTGGGGAGACCCCGAGCCTTTCACCTACACCGATGTTCCTGGACAGGATTTTATCGGTGGTTTCAAGAACAACTGGAACTGGCAGTCGCAGACCGAAGCGGCCCATCCCAGCGTCACACTTACCATTGAGACCGAGTGCCGAATGAAGACCCTCGAGGTCTATACCACAGGTGCTGGTGGCGTGAGCGTCACTCCGCCGACCATCGACTCTGAGTCTTTCTTCGACGACCAGACGACCGTGAGCATCACGGCCGAGGAAGGTGCTGACATCTACTATACGACCGACTGGAGTATCCCGACGGACGCTTCTCCCAAATATACGGGTCCGTTCACCATTACCGAGACGACCCGCGTGCAGGCCATCGCCGTCAAGGACGGTGTGAGCAGCACAGTGACCGCAAAGACCATCACGAAGCGCAGCTATACGATGAAGGCCCCGAACATCGACGGTGACAATCCGTTCCTGGATTTCACCTCGGTGACCATCACTTCCGAGGGTTTGACCGACCAGATCTTCTACACGCTTGACGGCACCAACCCCACGCCGGAGTCTATCGAATACACAGGTCCGTTCAACATCACTGAGACGACGACCGTCAAGGCTATGTATGTGCGCAATGGCGCTCCGAGCGAGATCGCCGAGGTAACCTTCACCAAGGCCGACATCAACAAGCCCGCTGCTCCGACGATCACGGGTACCACGCCGTTCACCGACCGCTCTCAGGTCATCATCATGCCCGAGCAGGAGGACGACGAGGTTCGCTACACCACCGACGGCACCACGCCGGGTCTGGATTCTCCGCAGTACACGAAGCCGTTCTCTGTCGTTCAGACTACCGTTGTCAAGGCTATTGGTATCCGCAACGGCATCAGCAGCGACGTAGCCGAGAAGACCTTCGTCAAGCAGACCGAGGGCGAGACGACCATCGCACAGATCCATGAGGGCAAGCAGAGCCTGACGGGTGCCACCATCCGCCTGACTGACGCACTGGTAGCCTATGGCGAGACCGTCAATGGCGCACTCACCTATATCATCCGCGAGGGCAACAAGGCCATCAACGTGACTTCCAACAACGCCGACGTCAGCTTCAAGATCGGCGCCACACTCAACGGCACCATCAAGGGTGACGTCAACTACAACGGTGGCTTCGTCAACGTGGCCGTCACCGAGGGCGATTTCAGCAGCAACCACGACGGTAGCTACGAGCAGCGCCCCATCACCATCCAGCCTTCTCTGATCGCCGACTATCCTGGCGACCTCGTACGCATCGAGAATCTGACCGCCAGCGTTGCCAACGGTGTCTATAAGGCCGTGGTCAAGGACGGACAGGTCAACTATACTTTCGAGATCACCAATGGTGCCGACTTCGGTCTGAAGCACGGTCAGGAGTATGACATGAACCTCTGGTACTACGCTCCGGGTGCCAATGGCTGCGCCGCCACCACCCGTGTCACCGAGGCACTCATCCACTATGCTGCTCCCGCAGCTCCCACGATCGAGGGTGACGAGTACTTCACCGACTACACCACCATCAAGATGAGCTCTGAACCGGGCACGACCATCCACTACACGCTCGACGGCAGCAACCCGACCACGCTGTCTCCGCTCTACACCAAGCCGTTCATCATCACCGAGACTACGACGGTCAAGGCCCTCGCCGAGCGCGATGAGCTCGCCAGCGTGATGGTGGAGAAGACCTTCACGAAGCGTCCCGCCGTCGAATGGCAGGAGACGACCATCGAGGAGGCCATCGCAGGCAAGAAGGACATCCCCTACGCTATCCTGAAGCTCAACCGCGCCATTGCTCCCTTCACTGCCAACTACGGCAAGAGCTGGATCATCCGCGACGGCGAGAGCGCTCTCCACTGGACCACGAAGCAGTCGCTTGCCATGAACTATGAGTACTACGGTACGGTTCGCGTGAAGATCGACTACAACAATGGTTTCCTCCAGGCCTACGACATCGAGGGCGAGACCAACATGGACGACATCACTGTGATCAACCACTTCGGTGACTTCGACTATCACTTCACGACCGCCTACTGGGACGAGATCGAGAATGGTGAGCACAAGGGCGACTTCATCATGCTCAAGCGTGTGAAGGTGGTCAAGGAGACGGACGAGGACGGCATCGCATACTTCTACGCCGGTGAGGGCGACAACCGCATCGCGCTCGACAACTCTAAGGGCTTTGCCTACTACTGGAAAGAGGATCCGAAGGAGTACCACGACGTTGGTGGTTGGTACAGAGGCGAGAAAGACATGTTTGTGGCCAAACTGCGCCTCTCAGTAGGCACGCCGGACATCCAGGGCGACTCCGTCTTTGTCAACAGCACCAAGGTGAGCATCGTTCCGGACAATGAGGCCGACGAGATCTACTACACGCTCGACGGTTCCGATCCTGACAAGGACGCCGAGGAGACGCTCTATTACGTCAGTCCGATCACGATCAGCCGGACGACCGTAGTCCGCGCCATCGCTTACCGCTACGACGGAGTGTCTGACATCGCCGAGAAGACGTTCACCAAGACCACCGACGACGGTATCGATGCTGCCACGGTCAATGGTGAGGACGCCAACCTCACGCGCTACAACCTCGCTGGTCAGCGTGTCGGCAAGAACTACAAGGGCATCGTCATCGAGAACGGCCACAAGGTAGTGCGCAAGTAAGTACGAAATCTATCACAGCGTAGCTGCAGCACGGACGCGCCCATTCCGATGATTGCCTAATGATGATGGGCGCGCCCTTCCACACCAACGGGGCGGACCAAGCAGTCCGCCCCAGCGGGAGGGAAGGCAGCACGACGCAAACAATACATCACCCCGAAAGGGGACAAGGCGGGCGGAGACAATCCGCCGCCCGCCTTCCTTCCAAAGAGCTTCTTCCCGAAACCAATGGGAGCGGGCTCGTACAAGGAAACATTCACCGATATCTAAACAGATTCTTTTCAACAATTTCGCTATGAGAAAACTTTTCACCTTCATATCACTTTTGGCCGCGGCTCCGCTCTTCGCCCAGACCGTGACCACCCAGAGTGCGCCTGTCCGCGACAATGCCCAGACCGCCGTCTTGCAGCCCGCAGACCAGGGTACGTTCCGCTCAACACCTGCCAACATGCCGCTCAAGGCCGGTGGCCTGCAGGACTACATCCGCTACGAGCAGCCTGCTGGTGTCGATCACAACCGTTTGCTCCGCAATGGCTTCGCCTTCCGCAACACGCAGTCGGGTGTGCAGGCTGACACCTACGAGTATGCCGTGGGCCGCTATGTTGAGGGCGACGACGGTTGCATCTATATCTACGAGCCGTTCAACACCCTTTCCACCCTGTCGTGGCTCAAGCTCGACAAGGTTTCGGACGGATACTATGTGGCCCACACGCCGCAGCCGATCTATGAGAACAACGGACAGGTCTATTATGCGTCATGGTACAAGATGGCGCGCCTGGACGAAAGCACCTACGGATGGATTCCCGACTCGGTCAATGGCCAGCCCGACGGCGATATATATTTCACGCTCGAGAACGGCGTCCTCGCCATGGAGGAAGAGGAGCACTTCGAGGATACGCGCTATCCGGCACACATGCTCTGCTTGACCAACGGTCTTGGCGAGTGGGTCGGCTACAGCGACGGTTTCACCCGCATGGAGCCGTTCAACGAGAAGGCGGCTCAGCTGCCCGATGGCGTGAAGCCCCAGGTCTTCTCCCTGGAGACCTCTAAGATGAACTCCGTGACGCAGGAGATCAGCACCGTGCGCCAGATGACGCTTGCCGCAGCCGTGGGCAACGACTTCTATGTCCAGAACCCGGGCGATACCACTTCTTGGATGAAGGGTGAGATCAAGGACGGCAAGGTGGTCTTCCAGCCGCAGTATGCCGGTGCCGACGAGCTTCAGTGCTACCACTTCTGGATGAAGCCGGCCAGCTACTCCATCGTCACCGAGACCTCTGAGTATTCGGGTGTGACGTTCTTCAACCGCTCCTACGAGGAGCAGAGCGAGATGAGCTTCGCCTATGACCCCACCAATATGACGCTGACCAGCGACGAGGGCACTTCCATGCTCCTCAGCGTGCGTCCCAACGAGATTTTCTTCCTCCACAACTATGACGACCCCGTCTATAAGCGTTTCGTGGAGCAGGAGTCAACACCGATTCCTCCCGTCCTCCGCGACTGGTGGGGTATTGAGGAAAATGGCGGATCAGGCCTGGTGCAGTTCGACCTCATCCCGAAGGGAATGCAGAACGAGTCGCTCAACAGCAACAAGCTCTACTACCGTCTGTATCTCAACGACGAGAATACCATCTACACGTTCTCCCCGGTCGTCTATGAGGGCCTGGAGAAGGATATGAAGGAGGTGCCCTACAGTTTCTCTGATGGCTACTACTTCTTCTCCAACAACGACACGAAGGCGTTCTTCTACTACTTCGATGAGCAGCAGTATGACCGTCTCGGCCTCCAGAGCGTCTATTACGGCGGTGACGTGGAGCATGGATCCGACATTGTCTGGATCAAGGCTACCGACATCGTAGGCATCGAGTCGGCAGGTGTCACCGAGAACTGCGAGTCCGCCGAGTACTTCGACCTGCAGGGCCGTCGTCTCAGCCAGCCCGTCAAGGGTGGCGTGACCATCGTCCGCCAGGGTGGCAAGGTGAGCAAGCGCATTATTCGCTAATACGATCCTTATATATAAAAGGAACGCGCGTAGAAAGACCAACATGACTTCATAAGCAGATGTTATATAGATAAGTTTGGGACCTGACGCGGGACGGAAGGACAGTGGTCCGCCCGTCCCGCCCATCTCCTTTCTCGTCTTTCCGCAGTCGTTCCACAACTCAGTCAAGAATCAACAATATCTATCGATATGAAAAAGAAATTCATCCCCATAGCCCTTGCCGCACTGCTCGTTCCATCGGCCGTGCTGGCACAGGACACCAAGGGCGTAGTTCGCACTCCGGCAGAGGCGCGCCTCGTCTATCCGCTGCTCTCACAGCAGATGCGTCTGAAGGTTCGCACGCCGCAGCTGCCCAGCGCCTCGCGTTTCATCGCCAAGGCTCCCGAGGTCACCGATCCGCTGAAGGCGGGCAAGGCTGCCCAGTTCTGGTGCAACCTGATCTACAAGGCAGGCTGGAATGAGACCACCTACGGTCCCTATGGCTACTATACGATGACGGCACAGAAGCCTGTCGCTTTCAGCGTCCTTGCCTCTACGGGCGAGACCATCAATGTCGCTACCAACGGTGTGCAGGCCAAGAACGGCCACCTCTACGGCGCATACCTCAATATGCAGTATATTGATGAGGGCTATGTGTTCCTCTATCTGAGCAACACCGACCTCTCTACGGGCGAGACCAGCAGCTTCGATGCTGGCATGGACTACCTCTACCTCGCCGCCACGGAGACAGCCCAGGCTGCCGACGGCACGGTCTATGGTGTGTTCTACTCTGCCGACGGCAACTCCTTGGAGTGGGGTACAGTCGATTACGAGACCTGCCAGCGCACCACGATTGGTCCGGCCTCCCAGGCTTTCGTCGCCATTGGTATCACCAAGGCAGGCCAGCTCTATGCTATCGGTATGGACGGCAAGCTTTACAAGGTCAACAAATCTACTGGCGAAGAGACGCTCGTGGGTGCCACGGGCCTCACGCTGACCAATCTCATGGGTCAGTACTACGGCCAGTCGGGTGAGATCGACCAGCGCGATGATACCTTCTACTGGTACTGCATCGACAACCAGGCCCAGGGTGGTCTTTACACCGTGGACCTCAATACGGGTAAGGCCACGCTCCTCGATGGAACCCTCGCACAGGTGCAGGGTATGGTGATGGCACAGCCCGAGGCCAACGACGGCGCACCGGAGCGTGCTGACAACTTGGCCGTGGAGGGTGTCACCTGCGACCCGTCGGCCGACGGTGCCACAGCCACCATCTCCTTCACCATTCCTAATACCACCTATGCTGGCGATATCCTCCATGGTGATGTCCGCTACAAGGTGATGAGCAACCGCCCGACGGCTACCTTCACGCCGTCTGCCGAGGGCACCTCACGCCCGGGTCAGGATGTTTCCGTCAAGGTGAAGACCACGGAGAACGAGCTCTATACCTTCAGCGTCGTGCTCAGCAATGCCGATGGCGACTCTCCCAAGGAGAATGTCTCCCATTGGATGGGTTGGGACATTCCGCTCGCACCGACCAATGTCAAGGCTGTCGCTGATGGCTACAAGGCCAAGGTCTCATGGACCGCACCGACGACGACCCTCCATGCTGGTCCGATGGGCGATCTGACCTACGACCTGGAGCGCATCGTCGGACGCGATACTACCGTCGTGGCAACTGGTTTGACCGCTACCAACTACACCGATGACCTTGGTGCTGGTACGCTCCATAGCTATGTCTATTCCGTTCGCGCCGTGGCCAAGGGTATGAGAAGTCAGTCGGCCGACGCCAAGGCAGTCATCATTGGCGACGCCATTGAGCCCAACTGGGAGACGGATTTCTACACGCGCAGTGAGTTTGACATCTTCTCTGCCAACGACGTCAATGGCGACGGTGTGACCTGGGGCTACTTCAATGCTGGTGGCATCCGTATGGTCATTGGCCCGTACAACAACGAGAGTGGCAACGACGACTGGCTCTTCACGCCGCCCGTCCATCTCAAGCCGGGCCGTGTCTATAACGTCAGAATGAAGGCTCGCAACTACCTTGCTCCTGAATATGTCAACACCTTCGAGGTGAAGTATGGCCAGACGGCCTCTCCCGAGGGCATGACCGGTACGCTCATGGAGAGCAACGTGATCGCCAACGATCCCGACCGTGTCTATAACATGGAGATCAACCCGGACAAGGAAGGCAACTTCTACATCGGATTCCACGACAATACTGAGAAAGCTGGTAGCGGACGTATCGTCATCGACTTCGTCGGTATCGACAATGGTGCGGCCCTGGATGCCCCCGATTCCGTCTCCAACTTCACTGTGACGCCGGCAGGTTTGGGCAAGCTCTCTGCCGACCTCGCCTTCACTGCGCCGACCAAGGCCATCAATGGTACGCCGCTCTCACGCATCGGCTACTTCGTCATCAAGCGCGACGGCAGCCGCCAGAGCTTTGACAAGCGCAAGGTCTTGAACGGCATGATCCGCGCGTGCGAAAAGCGCCCCGTGCCGCTGGCTGAGCTGGAAAAGGCCACCGATGAGATCGAGCAGGCCATCCAGAACTCGCTTGACCGGGAAATTTCCACCGAAAAGATCGGAGAACTGGTCATGGAACGCCTCAAGCCGCTCGACGAGGTCGCCTATGTCCGCTTTGCGTCGGTCTATCGCCAATTCAAGGACATCGACAGCTTCATGCGCGAGCTGAACAAAATTCTCGAAGAGCGATAAAACGCTTCGCCCCGCTGAACAGCGGGGCGTTTTTTTTCAGGAAAGTACCGGCGCGGGAGCGTGCCTACATCACATTCTCCACCGTCGGCAGCTCCATGCGGCGGACGTGCTCCAGACGGGCGGTGAGTTCGCCGCAGGCGGCGAGGTAATCGTCCAGATCTTCCAGCTTGATAAACGCTTCGAGCTGCGCGAACAGGGCGAGGATCTCGTCGACCTCCTCGTGGTGCAGGAAAATGCCGAGGACTGTCTCGCGGTCCTCCCAGAGCTGCTTTGCCTGCCGCAGAGACTCCGCTGCCGCGGTATATTGTTCTTCCTCCGCCTGCCGGATGGAGCGCTCCAGAAGCGTGACCGTTTCCTCGCCGGACGCACGCACATAAAAAAGCGAAAACAGCCCCACGGCCAGACACAGCGCAAACACGAGACACGCGATCAGAATATGCTTCATGCCTCATCCTCCCGCATGGCGGCAAAATACAGCTTGCCGTCCGGTTCGCTCGTGAGCAGATACACGTCCTGCACGCGGCAGTTGTAATTTTTCAAGATCTCCTGTACCCACGCTTCGTCCCGGCCCAGAAGCGGCAGATTCTGCCGCATGAGACGCCCGGAGGCAATGACGGTAATGGGCAGCTTCCGCCCGCTTACCTGCACTCCGGCGTCCTTTGCGGGCGCTGGTTCGTATTTCGGATACAGGAACGTCGAAATTGCGCCGCTCGTCTCCAGAATGGCGTACTGCACCTGCGAAAGGTCCGTCACGCCCTGAATGCGCAGATATTCTGCCAGCTCGTCGGTGTTCACGCGCGTCTTTTTGAGATTCTGCTGCAAAAGCCGTCCGTTTTCGATCAGAATGACCGGCTTTCCGCAAAGAAACCGCCGCATGCCCACGCTCCGGTATGTCAGCACGGACAAAACCAGCTCCACGCTCAAAACGACAAGGATCGGCAGCAGTCCCGCCAGCAGCGGCGTGCCCGTCTCCTGCATCGGCACAGCGGCCAGATTCGCGATCAGCATCGTCACAACGAACTCCATCGGCTCCATCTCGCCCAGCTGCCGCTTGCCCATGAGCCGGACGACGAGGATCAGCGCCAGATATAAGACCACGGCGCGAATGAGTGAAATCAGCATAAAAAACGCCTCCCCTCCGTAGCATTTGCACACGGCAGGGAGGATATACCGCTTTCCTTCTATTTTTCCAGATACTCCGTGCATTTTGCCTGCGCGTCGCGGGCGAGTTTTTCCTCGTCGACGCTGGCAAGACGGCCCTCGCGGACGGTGATTTTGCCGTTTACGACCGTGTAATCGACCGGGCCGCGCACACCGACGGTGGCAAGGACGGATTTCGGGTCATAGCAGGCCCCGACGAGCTCCATCCGGCGGCTGTCGATCAAAAACAGGTCGCAGCACTTGCCGGCGGCAAGACTGCCGATGTCACTGCGGCCGAGCAGCCGCGCACTGCCGCGCGTGGCGATCTTCAGAACATCGTAGCCCGAGGGCGCTTCGCGGCTGGAATTGAGCCGGTGCAGCAAAAACGCCGTGCGCAGCTCCTCCATAAGGCTCGAGCCGTCGTTGGACGCCGAGCCGTCGACGCCGAGGCCGACCGGCACGCCAAGCTTCAGCATATCCGGGATGCGCGCGATGCCGGAGGAGAGCTTCATGTTGCTTGCCGGGCAGTGGCACACGCCGGTGCCGGTTTCGACCAGAAGCTTCAGCTCCTCGTCATTAAAATGAATGCCGTGCGCGTACCACACATCCGGGCCGACCCAGCCGAGCGTCTGCATGAACGCCAGCGGGCGCATCCCCTCGCGTTCGAGCATATAGGCTTCCTCGTCCTTTGTCTCACACAGGTGCGTGTGCAGGCGGACATGGTACTGCCGCGCGAGGATGGCGCTCTGCCGCAGAAGCTCCGCCGAGACGGAGAACGGCGAACACGGCGCAAGCGCGACCTGCCGCATGGAGCCGAACGACGCGTCATGGTATGTTTCAATGAGGCGGGCGGAGTCGGCCATGATCTCGTCGACCGTCTGCACAACGGAGTCGGGCGGCAGGCCACCGTCCTTGACGGACAGATCCATGGAACCGCGTGAGCAGTGCATCCGCATACCAAGCTCCGACGCGGCCTCGAACTGCGTCCCGATCAGATCGCCCGCGCCGACCGGGAAGACATAGTGGTGGTCGAAGCAGGTCGTGCAGCCGTGCTTCATCAGCTCGCCCATACCGGTCAGGCTCGACAGGCGGATGACCTCCGCGTCGAGATTTTTCCAGATCTCATAGAGCGTTTTCAGCCAGTCGAACAGCTCCATGTTCTGCACCTGCGGCAGATTGCGGGAAAACTGCTGGTACAGATGATGGTGCGTGTTGACAAGGCCCGGATAGCACAGCATATGGCCGGCGTCCAGCACCTCGTAGAGGTCGACATTTTCATATACGGTATCCTGCTCGTCGCAGGAGACGAGGGTTTTGATATTGCGGATCAGAAGTCGCTGCATGGCAAAGCCCATCCTTTTCGTTCAGATGCCTCTATTTTACCATGCGGGCGCGGAAAATCAATCGTTTATGCGATGCCGCTTGCGGGCAGATGCGCAATATGATAGAATGTATGCAGAGTAAATGACATTTACGCAGGAGGCAGTACTATGACGCTCGGACAGAAGCTCAAGCAGACGCGGCTTGCACGCGGCATGACGCAGTCGCAGGTCGTGGGGGACCGCATCACGCGCAATATGCTCTCGCAGATCGAAAATGATCTGGCTTCGCCGTCGGTCGGGACGCTGGAATATCTGGCGTCGGTGCTGAACGTCCGGCTCTCGTGGCTGCTGGCGGACGAGCAGGAGGAGGCGGAGGCCGGGCGCACGCAGCGGCTGCGGGAACTTCTGAAAAGCGGCGAGTATGCCGCCTGTCTTGAGCTTGCACCGGAGCACGCGCCGGACGACGAGCAGGCGCTGGCGCTGGCCATGGCCGCGGCGCAGTGTGCGCAGCGGGCGCTGGAGTCCGAGCGGTTCGACACGGCGCGCCATCTGGCCCAGCGGGGGCTTGCATGGAACAACGGCAGCCTCTATGCAAGTGCAGCGCTTATGCTGCACCTGTGGGACATTCTGGCCCGGTGTGCACAAAGCGCGGGGCTGGGACAGGAGGAGGCCGCTTTTGCGGACTACCGGCAGGCCTATGCCGCGCAGCCCGTCCGCGCCCGGTACCATCTGGCCATGGCCCGCTATCAGCTTGAACGCGGGAAGACGGCAGCCGCAGAGGCGGAGCTTCGCGCAGTCCCCATGCCGCCGGAGGAAAGCCGGGCGGAATACCGCGTTTTGCAGGCACGCCTCGCGTCGGCCTCCGGCCGGTACGCGGAGGCTATGACCGCGCTGCGGCAGGCCGAACGGACAGGCCCGCTGCCAAAGCTGCTCGAACGGGAGCTGCTGCAGGCGATGGAGCTTGCCGCCCGCGAACTCCAGGACTACAAAACGGCCTACGAATGCGCCGCCCGCCAGCTCAAACTGTGATGCGCGGCAGCACTTTTTCTTGCGCTTTTTTGGCAGCTGTTGTATACTGAAAACAGGAGAAACAGACAGAAGGGGAGTGGCTGGATGAAACGGGCGGGCACGCTTCTGATCGCCGCCGTGCTGCTCCTGACGCTCTGCGCCTGTAAGCGTGAAACGCGGCCCGCCGTGGGCCTCGGAACCTTCCATGGCGAGCAGGTCAGCGTCTATGGCGGAGACTGGCAGCCGATCGGCGAGGTCTACAGCGGCCAGACCTATCTCACGCTGAACGCAGGCGGCGAGGGCGTTTTCTGCGTGGACGGTGAAGCCGCCGCGGTCGAATGGGAAACATCAGGCGGACGGCTCACGCTGACAATGGGCAGTGCGCGCTGCGAAGGGACGATCGACGCAAACACGGTCACCATCGGCTTTTTTGACGCTGATATCCGTATGAGCTTTTCCAGAACGGCCTCCGCCGCGCTTCCGCTGCTGGACAGTCTGCCGGAGCAGGCACAGGAGCCGGACACGGATGCAGAGCCGGATCACGCGGCCTATTGGGCCGGGGATTGGTACGGCTGGCACATTGTTACCGATGCGAGCGAGGAGCTGCAATACCTGAAGGACACCGCATGGGATGCCTGCGCGCACATCAGCGTGCGCGGGGATGCAGGAATGCTCACCGTTTGGGATACGGAGAATGAACCCGGCGAGCTTCTGCTCCGGGCAAGCGTCACGTTTTCGGCGGGGACGACCGACGCCGGGCACATGACGGCGGACTCCGGCACGTATCTGGACTGCGATCTGACGAATGGGCTTTCCTGCGATCCTGGCGTGTCGGAGGTGCATACGTTTGACCATATGATCTGCATTTCCGGCGACACGAGCGGCTGTCTGTACCGCAATATGCTCCCGCCAGATTACGACAGCTGGTACGCGCCGTTGCTTGCGCGGGGCGTTGCCGATATGCCGGACTCATTCGGGACGGCGAAATAAGAAAGGAGAACCGACCATGGCGTTTTGTCCCTATTGCGGAAGTAAAATCGAGGAAACAGCGAAATTCTGTACGGAATGCGGCGCAAAGCTGACACAGCCCGAACCCGCACAGCCCGAACCCGCACAGCCGCAGACCACACGCGCAGACGGCTTCCCACCCCCGCCGGAGCGGCCTGCGGCGCAGAGTGCGCCCCCGCAGAAGCCGAAGAAAAAATCCAAAGCGCCGCTGGTGATCGGGATCATCGCAGGCGTTCTGGTGCTGTCCGCCGTGCTCTGGGGGCTGGTGGGAAGGAGACTTTTCGCGCCCTATCAGCCGGCAGAGCCGGTCGATCCCTCAATGAATGCTGTCTCGCAGACGGCCTTCTGGAACGGCAGCTGGTACGGCTGGTGGATGATCGAATCCGGGACCGGCGCCTATGAAGACAACGCAGGCAGCTGGTGGGATGCCTGCGCACAGATCGAGCTTGACGCGGACGGAAGCGGAACGCTTACCCTGTGGGACGATTCCTGCGAGGCCGGACAGATCATCGCCGATGCACAGGTGCAGGCGAGCGCTGATCTGACGACGAGCGGACGGCTCGTTTCGACGGACGGCAGCTTCTTTGACTGCAAGCTGAGCGGCGTGGACGCGTGGTACATTGACGCGGCCCCATCCGAGTCCATGCCGTATTCCGAGATGATCTGCATCTCCGGCGTCTATACAGACCCGGAAAACAGCGAAGATTCCTTCGTCTATACGGTCTATCTGCGCCCCTGGGGCATGGATTGGGAGGATGTGCGCACGGACGACGAGACGCGCCTGCCGTATTTCTACGACGACTGGTACCTGCCGCTGATCGAAGCCGGTGCGTCCATGCCAAACGCCATCGGCGGCACACCGGCCTGAGCATATAAATCATCACACTGAAAAACGGAGGTTTACAGATATGGAACTGGCAGAAAAGCGATATGCGCAGTGGCTCGCGCAGCAGGGATTGGAGCCGGAGCTGCGGCAGGAGCTGGACGCGATGCACTCCGACGCGGAGAAGGTCACGGACGCGTTCTACCGCGATCTGGAATTCGGCACGGCGGGTCTGCGCGGCGTGCTCGGCGCAGGCACGAATCGGATGAATATTTACGTGATCCGCCGCGCGACGCAGGCGGTTGCACAGTATCTCAACGAGACGGAGCTGCCGAAGACCGTCGCCATTGGCCATGACAGCCGCATCAAGAGCGACGTCTTCGCCCGCGAGGCTGCCGCGGTCTTCGCCGCCAACGGCATCACGGCGTACCTCTATCCCCGGCTCGAGCCTGTCCCGGCGCTGAGCTTCGCCGTGCGTCATCTGCACTGCGGGCTCGGCGTCTGCGTCACGGCCAGCCACAACCCGGCGGAATACAACGGCTATAAGGTCTACGGCTCCGACGGCTGTCAGATGACGCCGGAGGCGGCAAAGCGCGTGGTCGCGCTGCTGGAGCACATGGACTATTTCACCAGCGCGAAGACCACGGACTTTGACGCGGCGCTGGCCGCCGGAAGCATCCGGTACATCCCCGACGAGGTGTTGGACGCGTTTGTCGACGCCGTCTATGCGCAGCGCGTGGGCAGCGGCGAGGGAATTGAAAACCTGAAGCTCGTCTACACGCCGCTCAACGGCGCGGGACTTGAATGCGTCAAAAAGTTGACGCAGAAGATCGGCATCCGGAACATGACCATCGTAAAGGAGCAGGAGCAGCCGGACGGTCATTTCCCGACCTGCCCGTATCCGAATCCGGAGATCCGGCAGGCCATGGAGCTGGGCCTTCAGTACTGCGACCGCGTCCACCCCGATATTCTCATCGGCACCGACCCCGACTGCGACCGCTGCGGCACCGCCGTGCCGGACGGAAAGGGCGGCTACCGGCTCATTTCCGGCAACGAAATGGGCGTCATTCTGCTGGACTTCATCTGCCGCAGCCGCATCGCGAATGGCACGATGCCGGAAAATCCCGTCGCTGTCACCACCATCGTCTCGACCGATATGGTCACAGCTGTCGCCAAAAAATACGGCGTCGAGCTGCGCCGCGTGCTTACGGGCTTCAAATATATCGGCGAGCAGATCGCCCTGCTGGAGCAGGGCGGCCATCCGGAACGCTATATCTTCGGCTTTGAGGAGAGCTACGGGTACCTGTCCGGTACGCACGCACGCGACAAGGACGCGGTCAACGCTGTGCTCCTCATCTGCGAGGCGGCCGCGTGGTACGCCAAAAAGGGCATGACGCTCGGCGACGCCATCGACGCGCTCTATGCCGAGTTCGGCTGCTACTGCAACGCCCAGAAGAGCTTTGCCTTTGCGGGCGAGACGGGCATGGAGAAGATGGCCAGTCTCATGCAGGGCCTGCGCACGCAGCCGCTGCGCGAGATCGCCGGACTTCCGGTCGAGGGCTATACGGATTACGAGGCCGAGGGCACCGGCCTGCCGAAAGCGAACGTGCTGGAATACCGCCTGCCCGGCGGCAGCAAGGTCATCATCCGCCCGTCCGGCACCGAGCCGAAGATCAAGGCCTACCTGTCCGCCGTCAAGCCGACCGTGGAGCAGGCAAACGCCCAACTCGCCCGCCTGGCCGAAGCCGCCGCAAAGCTGCTGGCGTAAAAAATAAAAATACCTCTTGCAAAACCCACCTGGATATGCTATGATACATAAGCTAATTCAATAGCTATCCGGGTGTGGCGAAGTTTGGTATCGCGCTTGAATGGGGTTCAAGAGGCCGCTGGTTCGAATCCAGTCACTCGGACCATGATTGCCGAACACTATAGATGAAATGGCAAAAAAGCCAGTCATCTCAAGGGGTTCGGCAATTTTTTATTCTCAAAATTCTTTGGTAACTCCATAGATGAAATCGCGGTTGGCAGAGGTTTTGAACCTCTGTTTTTCCATATTCAAGC
>OHVY01000301.1_pt1 | contig 15474 bp, 10 predicted proteins | sample 1579641 | NCBI WGS metagenome assembly OHVY01 (sample SAMEA3882536, study PRJEB24775) | human gut metagenome | biome: human-associated habitat; feature: intestine environment; material: feces | place: Netherlands | collected 2009/2010
CAGCAGTAACCTTTACCGGCTGTGGTGTTGTAACTGTAGTACCCATTGGCGAAGAAGCTTCTTATACAGGAAAACAGGAATTTGATTCCGCAGCAGAGTCCCAGGGTGACTGGGGAGCCGTTGTAGCGGACATTTCCGACAAGGCACAGGATCTTTCTGAATTATTAAATGGTGATGGCATTACAGAAACAATTGCAGTAAAAGGCACAGGAAAAATCAAAGAATACAATACAGACACCCCGAAACATTATCTGATAGTAGAACTGGATGGATATACCGGAACTACAGAGGTTCAGGTCCGGACAGATGGACCGAACTCCAGTACCGCCATCCGTGACCTTCAGTCTCTGAAGAATTTTGAAAGCTTTACCAACCAGACGGAATGGTCAAGCTATGGAAAAGAACTGAACAAGCAGGCGCTTGCACAGGTAATTGACCCACTTGGAATCGACGAAAATGTAGTTGGCAAGACTGTTACATTTACAGGCGGCGCAGAAGCCGGTACAGATGCAGTATCTGTTACAGCAGTTGAGCTGACGATTGAATAAAAGGAGGAAGCATTATGTTTGATGATCCGAATGTTGTTCTCCATTGTGAAAAAATTGATAAAATTTATCCCGGAACCAAAGCTCTGGATCAGGTTTCCTTCGATCTTCTGAAAGGAAAGGTAAACGTTCTGATCGGTGAGAACGGTGCCGGAAAATCTACCCTGATGAATGTATTAAGTGGTATTTATCCGTATGGAACCTATGAAGGCAACATCATTTATAACGGTGAAATCTGTAAATTCAATACAATCAAAGACAGTGAAGAAAAAGGAATTGTAATCATTCACCAGGAACTTGCGCTGATTCCCTATATGACTATCGGCGAGAACATGTACCTGGGTAATGAAAGAGGTAAATCCTTCTCCATCAACTGGAATGAAACCTATGGAGAAGCAGACAAATATTTGAAAATAGTAGGACTGGAGGAATCCTCCAGAACTTTGATCAAGGATATTGGTGTAGGTAAACAGCAGCTGGTAGAAATCGCCAAGGCACTGGCAAAAAATGCTAAGCTTCTGATCCTGGACGAGCCTACTGCATCCTTAAATGAGGATGATTCTCAGGCTTTGTTGGAACTGCTTCTGAAGTTTAAGGAACAGGGTATGACATCTATTATCATTTCCCATAAATTAAATGAAATCTCTTATGTAGCGGATAAGATCACAGTTATCCGTGACGGCTCTACCATTGAGACTCTGGATAAGAAAGTAGATGACTTTTCAGAGCAGCGTATCATTCAGGGTATGGTTGGCCGTGAGATGACAGACCGATTCCCGAAACGCCCAGATGTAAGAGTCGGAGCTGTTTCCATGGAAGTGAAGAACTGGACTGTTTATCATCCGTTGTACTCAGAACGTAAAGTAGTAGACAATGTATCATTTAAGATCCATAAAGGGGAAGTAGTGGGTATTTCCGGACTGATGGGTGCAGGACGTACAGAGCTTGCCATGAGTATCTTCGGAAAGAGCTATGGAACCAAGATTTCCGGTCAGATATTTATGAACGGAAAAGAAGTGAAACTGAACACTGTACAGGAAGCAATCGATAATAAACTTGCTTATGTTACAGAGGACAGAAAAGGAAACGGACTGATCCTTTCCAAATCCATCAAAATGAACACATCACTTGCAAATATGAAAGGCATCAGCAATGGACAGGTGATCGATGCAGATAAAGAGTATGCAGTAGCCGAAGAATACAGGAAAAAGCTGAAAACAAAATGTCCATCTGTTGAGCAGAATGTAGGTAACTTAAGTGGTGGTAACCAGCAGAAAGTCCTTCTTGCGAAATGGATGTTCGCAGAACCGGATATTCTGATCCTGGATGAGCCTACCCGTGGTATCGACGTAGGTGCGAAGTACGAAATTTACTGTATTATCAACGATCTGGTTGCAGCAGGCAAATCTGTTATCATGATCTCTTCTGAACTTCCGGAAGTACTGGGAATGTCAGACAGAATCTATATCATGAATGAAGGCAAGTTCGTAGGAGAAGTCAGCAAAGAAGAGGCAACCTCCGAACTGATCATGTCAAAGATCGTAAAATCAGGAAAAGGAGCGTAAAGAAGATGGAGAAAAAGCTTAGTTTTTCAGAAGTATTAAAGAAATATACCATGGTGATCGTTCTGGTTCTGGTAGTCATCATGTTTACAGCAAACACCAAAGGTGTTATGCTTCTGCCGCAGAACGTAAATAACCTTGTAGCTCAGAACGCATATGTATTTATCCTTGCAACAGGTATGTTGTTCTGTATCTTAACTGGTGGTAACATCGACCTTTCTGTTGGTTCTGTTGTATGTTTCGTTGCAGCAGTCGGCGGTAAGATGATGGTTCTCAATAATATGAATCCATATCTTACAATGCTTGTTATGCTGATCACAGGTATTGCAATCGGTGCATGGCAGGGATTCTGGATTGCATATGTAAGAATCCCACCGTTTATTGTAACTCTGGCTGGTATGCTTGCGTTCCGTGGTTTATCAAACGTAGTCCTTCAGGGACAGACACTGGCTCCAATGCCTGATTCTTATCTGGCACTGTTTAACAATTACATTCCTGATTTTGTTGGCAAAGAAGGATTTAATGTTACATGTTTTGCAGTTGGTATCATTGTTTGTATTGTTTATGTTTTACTTGTAATGAAAAATCGTGCAGACCGTGCGAAAAAGGGTTACAGTGTGGAAGCTTTTGGCGGTGCGGCAGTTAAGATGGTCCTGATCTGTGCAGTTGTTCTGGCATTTATGTTCCGTCTGGCTCAGTATAAAGGTATTCCGAACTCTCTGGTTTGGGTTGCTGTGATTATTGCGATTTATACATATATTGCTTCCAAAACTACTACAGGTCGTTATTTCTATGCAGTTGGTGGTAATGAGAAGGCTACGAAACTTTCCGGTATCAATACTAATAAAGTTTATTTTCTGGCTTATTTAAACATGGGTCTTCTGGCAGCTATCGCAGGTATGGTTACCATGGCGCGTCTGAATTCAGCTAACCCGCAGGCAGGTACAAACTTTGAGATGGATGCGATTGGTTCCTGTTTCATTGGTGGTGCTTCTGCCTATGGTGGAACCGGTACTGTTCCCGGAGTTATCATTGGTGCTCTTCTGATGGGTGTTCTGAACTTAGGTATGAGTATTATGGGTATTGACCAGAATATTCAGAAGGTTGTTAAGGGACTTGTACTTCTGGCAGCGGTTATCTTTGATGTTGTCAGCAAGAGAAAATCTTTTATCGTAAAATAAAAAATTGAATTTCTCCTTGAAATGGAATCTTTTTGCAGGGCTTGCCAAGATGCAGGCTCTGTTTTTTTTATTAAGGGACGCGCAGAAAAATAGTTTGTTTCGTGTGCGGTTTCGGACACTAAGATATTCTAGGCCACAAAAAATCTGCTAAAAGCATGAGAAAACAGAGCCAAACTCGCCTGCGGCTCAGACAGTGTCTCTGTTTTCTCATAACGCAGATTTTTTCTGACCAAGAATATCTAAGTATCCTGCAAATGCACGCGAAACAAACTATTTTTCTGTGCTGGTTACTGGCTGGGGAGGAGAGGTGTGTCTTATAGCAATCCTCTGAAATAATAAATGTGCTTGAGAAATGGGTGGGGGTGGAAGTATAATGTGGGGGAAGATTTTTTACGAAATGAGGAGAGAGTTGTTATGAGATATAATTCAGTGTTGGATCTGCATACACATACTTTGGTGAGTGGACATGCATATTGTTCACTTAGGGAGATGGCGAAGGCAGCTTCTAAGAAAGGACTGGAGGTTCTGGGGATTACGGAGCATGCGCCTGCTATGCCGGGAACCTGTCATAAGTATTATTTTGAGAATCTGAAAATTGTGCCCAGGGAGATGTATGGGATTCAGTTGCTTCTGGGGTCCGAGGTGAATATTCTGGATGCGCAGGGAACTGTGGATCTGGCGCAGCGGACGTTGGAGAGGATGGATGTGGTGATCGCCAGTCTGCATATGCCATGCATGAAGCCGGGGTCTAAGCTGGAGAATACAGAAAGCTATCTGAATGTGATGAAGAATCCCTATGTGAATATTATCGGACATCCGGATGACGGGAGATATGAGATTGATTATGAGGCACTGGTTCAGGGGGCGAAAGAATATGGGAAGGTTCTGGAACTGAATAATCATTCTATGGATCCGGACTGTAATCGACAGAATGCGGTGGAGAATGATACTGTGGTGCTGAATCTGTGTAAGAAATATCATGTTCCGGTGGTGATGGACAGTGATGCCCATTTTGATCTGCTGATAGGGGAGTTTGATCTGGCGAGAGATTTGCTGGAGAAACTGGATTTTCCGGAGGAACTGGTCCTTAATCGGTCTACGGATGCAATCAGGGAGTATGTGAATCGTAAATTCTGATAAACTGAGAAGCAGTTATTTGGTGTAGAGCTGCGTTGCGAAAAAGATGATTTTATTTGCCTTACTCTTCGAAAAAGGCTTTTGTGAGAAAAATAAAAAATCTGTGATTTCTTTTGGGTTAAAGGCTTGCTTCCTATAATTTAACGTGGTAAAATATCACTGTTAGAAATATAACACGGACATTTTAAAGATAAATGTCCGCCCAGTGAAGTACAGAGTTCTAAAAGGAGCATGAAAATGAGTAAAAAAATCAGAACAGAGGCTGTGGATCAGCTTTTTGAAGCGATTTTATGCCTGAAGGATAAAGAAGAATGCTATACTTTCTTTGAGGATGTATGCACGATCAATGAACTTCTTTCCTTATCACAGCGTTTTGAGGTTGCCAAGATGCTGATGGACAAGAGAACCTATCTTGATATTTCGGAGAAAACCGGAGCTTCCACAGCAACGATCAGTCGTGTGAATCGTTCCTTGAATTATGGAAATGACGGATATGATATGGTCTTTGAAAGAATTGGACTTGGGGAAGCCAAAGAAGAAAAAGCAGAATAAGACGTGAAAAAAAGAAATAGGACCTTGTGCCCTATTTCTTTTTTTTCGTGTCTTTATTTGAATTTTTCTTTTCGGAATGAAGCAGATCGGGGAAATTATCCAATAATTTTTCGACAATCTGTTTTTTTACGTAAATATCAAAACTCAGATTACAGATGAATGCAAATAACTGAAGAGAATCTCTGTCATCTTCCGGGACCTCGACAAAGCATTTTTTTGAAGTATTATAGGAACGGATGATTTCTTTTTCGAATTCCGGAATCCGTGATTTTTCCAGTTCACATACTTCTTTATAAATAGAAGTGATATCAAAATCTTTGTCGGTATCGAAGTATTTATCTGTAATAGGTGTTAACATGGTTTCAATATCTTTAATAGAAAGAAAATTCTTAAAATAATAGATAAAGATCATTACCAGTAAATGTTCTTTGGAATACTTTTTCTTCACCGGTGGTGGAAGAAGATTATTCTTGGCGTAATTATTGATCATTGTCTTGGTAAGAATCTTATCATCTTCGTGGCGTTTACTGGATGCCAGTTCTTTTTCCATAAAGGTAGTAACCTGATCCATGTACAAATCTATATTCGGAATGTCATCCGGCCTCACGTAATCAATTCGTGAGATGCTTGATAAAATGCTGTTCAGCATATCTTTTGTGTCTATTGTCATTCTTATCACCTCAATGTAATTATTATATAGTTTTGAAAACTAGATAGCAAGCATTTTTTTGAATACAGAAAGGGAAAAATGTTGAAAAAATTTTCTGAAATTTGTGGAAAGTGTTGACATTCTTAAGTATGATGATAAAATATGTTTGAAAGCAAACAATTTGATAACGAACAATTCGAAAGCAAACATTTTTTGACAAATAGAGAAAGGATGGTAATGTGAAAGAAGAAGACAGAAAGATTGGCCCGGAAATTCATTGTACGGATCTGAAACTGTCAAGAAATCTGTCAGCACATGTCAGAAAATCCGCAGTGGATGAAGTGACGATGATGCATGGCTGGATCATACGGTATCTGTATGAGAACCGGGAGCAGGATATTTTTCAGAAGGATATTGAACAAAGATTTGCAGTAGGGAGATCTACGGTTACGAATCTGATCCAATTAATGGAAAAGAAGGGATTCGTAAAAAGAGAATCGGTAAAACAGGATGCCAGGTTAAAAAAAGTAATCCTGACAGAAAAAGGGATTGCAAGCCAGGAATCTTTTGAAGATATTGTGGAGCATATCGAAGAAGAGCTTTCCGAAGGAATATCAGAAGAAGAACTTCATATTTTTTATAAGGTATTAGACCGGATCAATCAGAATGTGAAGAAATATGAAGTCAGGTAATCCGGAAAATCGGAGTTATAAATGTAACTATAAAACAATAAATGAAACAGAAAGGGCGTAAATGGAATGATTAAGACATTAGCAAAACAGATCAAAGAATTCAAAGCAGCATCCATTGCAACTCCGCTCTTTATGATCCTTGAGGTATTGATGGAGATGATCATCCCGTTTCTGATGGCATCGATCATCGATAAAGGTGTCAATGCCGGGGACATCCAGCATATTTACAAGGTCGGCGGGATCATGGTCGTTGCAGCGGCCATCGGATTATTCGCCGGAATGATGGGCGGAAGATACGGTGCAAAAGCATCGGCAGGATTTGCAAGAAACTTACGAGAGGCGATGTTTAACAATATTCAGACATTTTCATTTGCGAATATTGATAAATTCAGCACGGCGGGACTTGTAACCAGAATGACAACAGATGTAACCAATATACAGAATGCATACCAGATGATTCTGCGTATGTTCACCAGAGCACCGGCAAGTATGATCTGTGCGATGGTCATGGCATTTACGATCAATGCAAGACTTGCATGCATCTATCTTGTAGCGGTTATTATTCTTGGAATATTGTTATTCCTGATCATGAGCCATGCGACAAAATATTTCCAGCAGGCATTTCCAAAGTACGATGACCTGAATGAGTCTGTACAGGAAAATGTATCTGCGATCCGTGTCGTAAAGGCATATGTAAGAGAGGAACAGGAGACATCCAAGTTAAGAAGAGCAAGTGAGAATATCTATAACATTTTTGTAAAAGCAGAGACAAACCTGGTATTCAATGCCCCGATGATGCAGACAGCGGTATACACGTGTATCCTGTTAGTGAGCTGGTTCGGAGCAAAGATGATCGCAAGTAATTCCCTGACGACAGGAGAACTGATGAGTCTTCTTACATATTGTATGAATATCCTGATGAGCCTGATGATGCTTTCCATGGTATTCATTATGATCACAATGAGTATGGCAAGTGCGAAACGTATCTCCGAAGTGTTAAATGAGACGAGTGATCTTAAGAATCCGGAACATCCGTTCATGAAAGTGGAAGACGGAAGTATTGAATTCCGTCATGTGGACTTTGCGTATAAAAAGGACAGTGACGAACCGGTACTGGAAGATATTGATCTGAAGATCCGTTCCGGTGAGACAATCGGAATCATCGGAGGAACAGGAAGTGCCAAGACGAGTCTGGTTAACCTGATCAGCCGTCTTTACGATGTGACGAAAGGCGAAGTACTGGTTGGTGGCAAAAATGTCAAAGACTATGATATAGAAGTGCTTCGTAATCAGGTATCAGTAGTCTTACAGAATAACGTGCTGTTCTCTGGAACAATCCTTGATAATCTCCGTTGGGGAGACAAGGAGGCAACTCTGGAAGAATGCAGACACGCGTGTGAACTTGCATGTGCGGATGAGTTCATCGACCGTTTCCCGAAAGGATATGAGACCTATATCGAGCAGGGCGGAAGCAACGTATCCGGAGGTCAGAAGCAGAGACTTTGTATCGCAAGAGCATTACTTAAGAAGCCCAAAGTACTGATCCTGGATGACAGTACCAGTGCGGTAGATACCGCAACGGATGCGAAGATCCGGAGAGCATTCCGTGAAGAGATTCCGGATACGACGAAACTGATCATTGCACAGAGAATCTCCAGTGTACAGGAGGCGGACCGTATCATCGTTATGGAAGACGGTAAGGTCAATGGATTCGGTACACATGAAGAATTACTGGAACAGAATGATATCTACCGTGAAGTTTATGAATCACAGACCAGCGGTGGCGGCGATTTTGACGAGAAGGAGGGTGAATAAGATGCCGGGACCGGGAAGACAGCCTAGAGGAATGAAATCACAGGTAAAAAATCCAGGTGAATTATTCCTCCGCCTTATGAAATATGTATTGAAAGACTATAAATTCCACTGCATCAGTGTCGTAGTACTGATCGTTGTCAGCGTACTTTGTAATGTGCAGGGAACGATGTTCATGAAGAACCTGATCGACGAATATATTACACCATTTTTATTATCGGATAATCCGAACTTTACACCGCTTGCACATGCGATCGCCAAAGTGGCAGCATTTTATGCGCTGGGTGTACTTGCAACGTTCGGTTATAACCGTCTGATGGTAAATGTGACACAGGGAACACTCCGTAACTTAAGAAATGATCTGTTTTCACATATGGAAAAGCTGCCGATCAAATACTTTGATACCCATGCACATGGTGACATCATGTCGGTATATACGAATGATATCGATACATTGAGACAGATGATCAGCCAGAGTATGCCACAGCTCTTAAACAGTGGGATTACGATCGTCAGTGTATTTATCAGTATGTTGATCTTAAGCATCCCGCTTACTATCGTAACGATGGTCATGGTCGGAATCATGGTATTCTGTTCGAAGAAATCTGCAGGACAGAGCGGGGCATATTTTGCAAAACAGCAGAAAGACCTGGGAACTGTGAACGGTTACATCGAAGAGATGATGAACGGGCAGAAGGTCGTAAAGGTGTTCTGTCATGAAGAAGAGAATATGCAGAATTTCAAGAAACTGAATGATGAGTTATATATCAGCGCAGACAGAGCGAATACATTTGCCAACTTCTTAGGACCGATCAATGCACAGATTGGAAATATCAGTTATGTAATCTGTGCGATCGTCGGAGGTGTGCTGGCACTTGGAAAAGTCGGAGGATTTACGCTTGGAGGACTGGCGAGTTTCCTGACATTTAATAAGAGCTTCAGTATGCCGATCAATCAGATCAGTATGCAGATGAATGCAATCGTTATGGCAATGGCCGGGGCTGATCGTATCTTCCGTCTGATGGATGAAAAAGAAGAGCTGGATGAAGGCTATGTAACACTGGTCAATGCGAAAGAAGAAAACGGAAAGCTCACAGAGTGTGAAGAAAGAACCGAGCGCTGGGCATGGAAACATACACATCAGAATGATGGCAGTGTGGATTATGTGGAAGTCAAAGGTGAAGTTGTATTCAATGGCGTGGATTTCGGCTATAATGATGAGAAAATTGTATTGCATGATATCAAATTGTATGCGAAACCGGGACAGAAGATTGCTTTCGTCGGCTCGACCGGTGCAGGTAAGACGACGATTACCAATCTGATCAACCGTTTCTACGATATTCAGGACGGTAAGATCCGCTATGATGGAATTAATATTAATAAGATCAAGAAAGCAGATCTCAGGCGTTCACTTGGAATCGTTCTGCAGGATACACATTTATTCACCGGAACGGTGCGTGACAATATCCGCTTTGGCAAACTGGATGCGACCGATGAAGAGATCGTGGCAGCAGCAAAGCTTGCCAATGCCGACAGCTTTATCCGCCGGCTTCCGGATGGTTATGATACGATGCTGACCGGAGACGGAGCGAACTTAAGCCAGGGACAGCGCCAGCTTCTTGCCATTGCGAGAGCAGCCATCGCCGATCCGCCGGTACTGATCCTCGATGAAGCGACCAGTTCCATCGACACCAGAACAGAACGGATCGTACAGGATGGTATGGATAAGCTGATGCACGGAAGAACAACATTTGTCATTGCCCACCGATTATCAACGGTCCGCAATTCCGACTGCATTATGGTACTGGAGCAGGGAAGAATCATCGAGCGAGGTACACATGATGAGCTGATCGAAGAGAAAGGCAGATATTATCAACTGTATACGGGAAATGCGATCAGCGTATAAGAACATAAAAAATAAAGAAAAATAAAAGAGCTTCCTTTGGGAAAATAAGAAAAATCTTATGATCCGGAAGGAAGCTTTTTATCGCCATGCGTTCATAAAGAGCTGCCAGGGGCAGGTTTTCTGTAGTGTCATGCATTCGTAAGGATTTAAAATGTGCCTTGCAGAACACACCTAAAATCACTATAATGGAAACAGACATTCGAAAAGAGGTAGAATGCATATGAGATCAATCATGTTATGTTATAATCTGAAAGGCACGAAAAAAGGCAGAAAGATCGGAATGTTGGGAAGCTTTCTCGGATTTCGTGTAAAATATGTAGAAAAAGAAGAGTATTCTAAAACAATCGGAGTACTGACCGGACTGAAAGAAGAAGTGGCGGAAGAAGCATCTGTGGAAGAAACTTCCGGGACAGACAATGCAAAAAATGAAGAAATGACAGATTTTGAAGAAGAGATGATTGTCATGCTGCTGGCAGACAATCAGACACTGGATAAGTTATTATTCCAGATGAGAAAAGAAAAAGTACAGATTCCGCTAAAGGCAATCGTTACTGCAAAGAACCAGAACTGGACATCAACGGCTCTTTATAAAGAAGTAAAAAGAGAACATGAATCCATGACGAAAGCAGAACAGGACGGAAAGAAAAAAGAAGAATAAAAAACCGGAAAGAAAGGAAACTATAAGATTGAGTATATACGATACATTAAATGAACAACAAAGAGAAGCAGTATTCCATACCGAAGGACCACTTCTGATCCTTGCTGGTGCGGGATCCGGGAAGACCAGAGTGCTGACGCACAGGATTGCTTATCTGATCGAAGAGCAGCAGGTGAATCCATGGAATATCCTGGCGATCACATTTACGAATAAGGCAGCAGGAGAGATGAGGGAACGTGTCGATAAATTAGTCGGCTACGGTTCCGAAAGCATCTGGGTAAGTACCTTCCATTCCATGTGTGTGCGTATCTTAAGACGCCATATTGATCTGCTTGGATACGATACCAACTTCACGATTTACGACAGTGATGATCAGAAGACACTGATGCGTGAAGTCTGCAAGCTTCTGCAGGTTGATACGAAGATGTTCCGGGAAAGAGCACTGCTGTCAGAGATTTCCAAAGCAAAGGATGAACTGGTGACACCGCAGGAATACAGAATGCGTGCAGAAGGGGATTACAGCCGGAAAAAAATTGCAGAAGTATATGAAGAATATGAAAAACAGCTCCGTTCAAATAATGCGTTAGATTTTGACGATCTGTTGTTTAAGACGGTGCAGCTTTTCCAGACGCAGAAAGATGTACTGGAATATTATCAGGAGCGTTTCCGTTATATCATGGTAGACGAGTATCAGGATACGAATACAGTACAGTTCGAACTGATCCATCTGCTGGCATCCAAGTACCGTAACTTGTGCGTGGTTGGCGACGATGACCAGTCCATTTATAAATTCCGCGGTGCGAACATTAAGAACATCCTGGATTTTGAACATGTATTTGATGATACCAAGGTGATCAAACTGGAACAGAATTACCGTTCTACCGGCAATATCCTGAATGCTGCCAATGCCGTGATCCGGAACAATCATGGAAGAAAAGAAAAAACTCTCTGGACAGAGAACGAAGATGGAAATATGATCCAGTTCCGCCAGTTCGATTCTGCTTATGAAGAAGCAGAATATGTAGTCGGGGACATCAGACGTCATGTCAATAAAGAACTCTGCAGTTACAAAGATAATGCAGTACTTTATCGTACCAATGCACAGTCCCGTATGTTCGAGGAACGTTTCGTCCGTGACAGTATTCCATATAAAGTCATCGGCGGAACTTCTATGCGAGACGTGAAATCAAAGATCTTCTTGCGTATCTTAAGACGATTGATAACGGAAGAGACGATCTGGCTGTCAGACGAATTGTAAATGTTCCAAAACGCGGTATCGGACTGACAAGTATCAACCGTGTGCAGGAATATGCATCATCCAGAGAATGCAGTTTCTATGACGCACTCCGGGCTGTAGATCTGATCCCGAACATCGGAAGAGGACAGGCAAAACTGGAATCATTTGTTGCGATGATTGAGCATTTCAAAAATGATGTACAGGATATGAGTGTATCCGAACTGATGGAAGAAGTCATCAAAGAAACTGGCTATATCGATGCGCTGATTCATGAATGTGAAAGTGAAGAAGCAACATCAAGAATCGAAAACATAGACGAGCTCCGTAACAAGATTGCAGCTTACGAAGAAAACTGTGAGACACAGAATGAGGCATCGACACTCAGCGGTTTCCTTGAAGATGTAGCGTTGGTGGCAGATATCGACAGTCTGGACGAAAGTACGGATTATGTAGTACTGATGACACTGCACAGTGCGAAAGGTCTGGAATTCCCACATGTATATCTGGCAGGAATGGAAGATGGTCTGTTCCCAAGCTACATGACGATCACAGCCGACGATCCGGCAGAACTGGAAGAAGAAAGACGTCTCTGCTATGTGGGAATCACAAGAGCTGAGAAAGATCTGACTCTGACCTGCGCAAGAAAACGTATGGTGCATGGCGAGACGCAGTATAAGAAAATGTCCCGTTTCTTAAAAGAGATTCCGTTAGAACTTCTGGAAACAGGACCGTCCACAAAGAAAGAGAAGAAAGAAGAAAGCGAACCGGTAAGAGTGAAGACTTCTTTCATGCAGGCAAAAGAAGCTTTCAAGACCAAAGCATTTACCGCACCGAAGCCGGTACAGCAGTTCGGTACACCGAAGGGCGGAAAGCTTCCTTACGGAGTCGGAGACCGTGTGAAACATATCAAATTCGGAGAAGGAACCGTGACTGCGATCACGGAAGGCGGAAGAGATTATGAAGTCACCGTTGATTTTGACGGACCGGGAACGAAAAAGATGTTTGCAGCATTTGCCAGACTTCAGAAAGTGTAGAAATCAGATAAAATATTACATACAATTAGAAAAATGTGTATAGATTTCAGAATAAAAATCTAAAAAAAATAAGTAGTAATACATCATGTAAAGTGATATAATAAACGCAGAATTGATTTGCCAAAAGAGCAGAGGAAAGGACGTGGAAGCATGAGTAAAGTAGAAGATATTATTGCAGCATCCAAGCTTAGCGAACTGATGAATAAAAAAGAAGAGGACAAACACGGCAAGACCGTACTCTGGATCCTGGCATTAGTTGGAGCTGTAGCTGCAGTTGCAGGAATCGCTTATGCAGTATATTGTTTCTTCACCCCGGATTATCTGGAAGATTTCGAAGACGATTTCGATGATGATGATTTCGACGATGACTTTTTCGATGATGACGATCAGGTATAAGAACCGGGCGAATGAATAAGTGAAGAAAGAAGCAGGTTAGAAACCGATCTGATATAAGAAAGGCGACTGGCCTGCTTTTCTCTTGCGGTCTCGAGTGCAATTCAATACAATCCGAAGATATAAATCTATGAACATATAAAATAAAAGGCAAGGTTATATAGATATATGAATAAGTAACGGGAGGGAAAGAATGGAAGAACAGTGTTATGCACTGCTGATCGATGCGGATAATGTATCAGCAAAATACATCAAACCAATATTGACAGAGTTGTCAAAATACGGGATTATTACATACAAAAGAATATATGGAGACTGGACCAGCACGCAGCATTCGAGCTGGAAGGATGAACTTTTAACGAATTCAATCACGCCGATTCAGCAGTTTAGCTATACACAGGGGAAGAACTCAACTGATTCGGCTATGATCATTGACGCAATGGATATTTTGTATACCAATGATGTCGACGGTTTCTGTATTGTATCCAGTGACAGCGATTTTACAAGGCTGGTAAGCAGATTAAGAGAAAGTGGAAAGATGGTCATCGGTATGGGAGAGAATAAGACGCCGGAGCCATTTCGAAAAGCGTGTGATAAATTTACAATCTTAGAAAATCTGATGAGTGAACAGAATCCTGGAACCACAAAGAATGAGACATCACATGACAAACGTAGCAAGGAGAAGATTGAAGATGCGATCATCAAGATGATCATTGAAAACCAGGATATTAACAAGCCGACTGGACTGGGTGAAGTCGGAAGCCGATTGGTAAGTCTGTATCCGGATTTTGATGTACGTAGTTACGGATATAATATGTTGTCCAAATTCCTGGAAGAATTTACAAGGATACAGATGGTAAAGCATGGCAACATTGTGTCTGTTACTTTAAGAGAAGATCAGGATCTGAAGGAAAATATCGACAGCTATGTTGTGCAGATCGTAAAAAAAGCCGGAAAAGCAGGAGTAGAACTCAGTACACTTGGTAATAAAATGTATGAGAAATACAAAGATTTTAAAATTCGCGATTATGGATATTCCCAGTTTAACCAGTATGTGAAGAGTCTGAAACATGTACGGGTAGAGCAGGAAGGAACGATACTGAAGGCCGTATATAAAGGATAATATGGAAGCTTTTATAGAATACCGGAACAGTAGATGATTTGAAATAAGAGAATAGAAAAAAGAGTTACAGCAGAAAGGACATATATGAAAAAAGGACAGGTATACGAAGGAATTATAGAATCCGTGGAATTTCCAAATAAAGGGCGCATATACGTGCCAGAAGAAGACAGATGGGTAGTCGTAAAGAACGGCGTGCCGGGACAGAAAGTAAGATTTTCTGTGAATAAGATCCGGAAAGGAAAGGCAGAGGGACGCCTTTTAGAAGTGGTGGAACCGTCAGTAAGCGAGATCCCGTCAGCCTGTCCACATTTCGGTCAGTGCGGAGGGTGTACGTACCAGAATCTTCCATATGAGGAGCAGCTTGCGATGAAAAATGAGCAGGTGAAAAAGATGATGGATGAAGCGGTAAATGGTGAATATATCTGGGAAGGCATCAAACCAAGTCCGGTCAGATCCGAATACCGTAACAAGATGGAATTCTCATTCGGAGATGAATACAAAGACGGACCGCTGGCACTTGGCATGCACAAAAGAGGAAGTTTTCATGATATTGTTAATGTAACGGATTGTCAGATCGTAGATGAAGATTACAGGAAAATTCTTGCATGTACACTGGAATGTGCCAGAGAATCAGGCCTTCCATATTATCATCGCATGCGTCATGTAGGATATTTTCGTCATCTGTTAGTAAGAAAAGCAGTGAAGACAGGTGAAATTCTGGTAGATCTGGTCACAGCATCCGACACAGCAGAACTGGGGATTGATCCGACAGAAGCAGTTTCTAAAATCCAGGCATTTAAGACAGTATGGCTGGAGAAAATGACATCACTTAAATTTGATGGAACATTGGTTGGAATCCTGCATACAAAGAATGACAGCCTTGCAGATGTCGTAAAAGACGAGGGAACAGAAGTGCTGTTCGGACAGGATTATTTTTACGAGGAATTACTTGGATTAAAATTCAAGATCACACCATTTTCTTTCTTCCAGACC
>OHVY01000304.1_pt1 | contig 15301 bp, 9 predicted proteins | sample 1579641 | NCBI WGS metagenome assembly OHVY01 (sample SAMEA3882536, study PRJEB24775) | human gut metagenome | biome: human-associated habitat; feature: intestine environment; material: feces | place: Netherlands | collected 2009/2010
AGAAAGGCGCCCTCATGGAAAGCAGGCAGGGTCTGCGCTCGGTTTGAGCCTGTAGTCTCAAACTCGTGCTCGACAAGCTGCCAGCTTTCCATGAGGGCGCCTTTCTTCGACTGCGATTGTGATGTGGAGAAGGTTGCGGTCGTAATTATATAGATTTTCCATCACGGCTCTGCATTTTCCATTTGCCGATTGCGTCCGTTCTATGTTATCTCTCTCCTCTCCAAAAAAAATAATTTTATCCCCTTAAAAATGCCCAACATCTGATAAATCAGTCCCTTCCAACGCACAGCGGCCGGATGACCGTTTCCGGTCCAGGCAACACTTTGTGGGCGGTTAGGGGAAGCTTTGAAATCCAGCCCTTACGGAGACTTAGGCTCGAGCGCTCTCGCGAGAGTCTTAGTCGCAGTTAGGGATTAGTTCAAAGTTCCCCTGCCCACGTTGCCAGGACCGGAAACGGTCATCCGGCCGCGTCCGCCTTACAACGTATTTACAATTTTAAAATTACTCTTCAATCGTAACCTTATCCAGATGCCAGATCTCATCCACATACTGCTGAATAGTTCTGTCAGAAGAAAACTTACCTGCGCATGCAGTATTCAGGAGAGCCATCTTAGCCCATCCTTCGCTGTCTCTGTAAGCAGCTTCCACCTTCTTCTGTGCTTCTGCATAAGACTTGAAGTCTGCCAGAATAAAGTAAGTATCTGCGCGATCGCTGCAGTTTGTGTTCAGCAGAGAATCGTAGATCTCGTGGAACATGTTGAAATCTCCATTGGAGTAAGTTCCGTTGATCAGCTGCATCAGTACGTTACGGATATCCGGATCGTTGTTGAAGTACTGCATTGGATCGTATCCGCCGTTGTTTTCGTAGTTGATTACTTCGTCGGAGCTTAAACCGAAGATGAATGCGTTTTCTGCGCCAACTTCTTCTACGATTTCTACGTTAGCACCGTCCATTGTTCCAAGTGTAGGAGCACCGTTGAGCATGAACTTCATGTTACCTGTACCGGATGCTTCTTTACTTGCTGTGGAGATCTGCTCGGAAACGTCTGCTGCTGCGAAGATCCACTCAGCGTTGGATACTCTGTAGTTTTCGATGAATACAACTTTGATCTTGCCGTTGATGGAAGCGTCGTTGTTTACTACATCTGCTACGGAGTTGATGAGTTTGATGATCTTCTTGGCTGTTGCGTAACCTGCGGATGCTTTTGCACCGAAGATGAATGTTCTTGGATAGAATTCCATTTCCGGATGCATCTTGATCTGGTTGTACAGATAGATAACATGCAGGATGTTCAGGAGCTGACGTTTGTACTCGTGAAGTCTCTTAACCTGTACATCGAAGATGGAGTGCGGGTCTACTTCTACGCCATTGTGCTCAAGGATGTATTTAGCCAGACGCTCTTTGTTCTTGAACTTAATGTTCATGAATTCCTGGAGTGCTTTCTCATCATCAGCATAAACTGCCAGTTTCTTTAACTGTGGAAGGTCTGTAACCCAGTCCGGTCCGATGTGCTCTGTGATCCAGTCTGCAAGGAGTGGATTTGCGTGGAGCAGGAAACGTCTCTGAGTGATACCGTTTGTCTTGTTGTTGAATTTCTCAGGCATCATTTCATAGAAGTCTTTTAATTCCTGATTCTTCAGGATCTCTGTATGAAGGCGTGCAACACCGTTTACAGAGTAGCCTGCTGCGATTGCAAGGTGAGCCATCTTAACCTGTCCGTCATAGATGATTGCCATCTTTTTGATCTTCTCGTAATTTCCCGGATATTTTGCCTGGATCTCAAGGATGAAACGACGATTGATCTCTTCGATGATCTGGTATACACGCGGAAGCAGTCTGGAGAAGAGCTCGATCGGCCATTTCTCAAGTGCTTCGGACATGATAGTATGGTTTGTGTAAGCAACAGATTTGGTTGTTACTTCCCATGCTTCATCCCATCCGAGTCCTTCTTCGTCCATGAGGATACGCATTAACTCTGCTACTGCTACAGTCGGATGTGTATCATTCATCTGGAAGGTTACTTTTTCATATAATTTATGGATATCGCCATGTTTCTTTTTATATTTGGCAATTGCTGCCTGGAGGCTTGCAGATACAAAGAAGTACTGCTGTTTCAGTCTCAGCTCTTTACCTGCATAGTGGTTGTCGTTCGGGTAAAGAACTTCTACGATATTGCGGGCAAGGTTCTCCTGCTCTACTGCTTTCTTGTAATCACCCTTGTCAAAGGAATCAAGCTCGAAGTCTACGATCGGCTCTGCATCCCAGATACGAAGTGTGTTTACTACATCATTGTCATATCCTGTGATCGGCATATCATAAGGAATGGCTTTTACTGCCTGATATCCTTCATGGATAAATTTGTTTCCGCCCTTTTCAGGATCGTACTCTACTCTTACATATCCGCCGAAGTGTACTTCCTTGGCATATTCCGGACGACGCAGTTCGAATGGGTAGCCGTTCTTTAACCAGTTATCCGGTACCTCGATCTGATAACCGTTCTGGATTTTCTGTTTGAACATTCCGTAGTGGTAACGGATTCCGCAGCCATATGCTGCGTAATTTAAAGTTGCGAGAGAATCAAGGAAGCATGCAGCCAGTCTTCCCAGACCACCGTTTCCAAGTGCCGGATCCGGTTCCTGATCTTCGATACAGTTAAGGTCAAATCCCAGTTCTTCGAGAGCTTCTTTTACTTCACCGTAAGCGCAAAGGTTGATCAGGTTGTTTCCGAGAGCACGTCCCATCAGGAATTCCATGGACATATAGTATACGATCTTCGGATCCTGTTCGTCATAAGCTTTCTGTGTTGCAAGCCAGTTATCAATGATAACGTCTTTTACAGAGTAGCTTACTGCCTGAAAAATCTGCTCCTGTGTAGCTTCTTCAATTGTTTTTCGATAGAGGAATTTTACGTTGTCTTTTACGCTTTTCTTGAATGCCTCTTTCTTGAACATTTCGTTTGTCATTTCATACCTCCCGTAATGGTTTCACTGTTCACTTTATTCTCAGCAATACACCCTGCGGATATTGCCGGTGAACCTCTTCATTCCGTCAACTCTTCTGTTTTCTCATATCAGAGAAATTGGGGGCAAAGAATCTCTGCCTCCAATTTCCTCTCTGAAATCAGACTGTCAAAGATAATGATACTCTTTTTTCGACAGTCTGTCATGTGTATAATTGCCGAAATTTATAACATTTTTTTATCGTGCATTGCGAAAGTAGTATATTTCCTGTGAAATACCTGTAACTTATCATTACCTTATCAGTAATTGACCGAATGTTGTCAATTACAGTTTCTTAACACCCATAGTTACTGCTTCTTTGTTGATGTTCCACTCTTTCACATAACCATCGGTCTCGCCAAGTACCATTTCGTCTGCAAGTACTTCTGACTTGATCTCATCTTCGTGTGTTTTCATGACATCCTGGATCTTGTCGTTTCCGTGAGCGTATACTACGATCTTGTCCATAACTTCGAAGCCAGCTTCTTTTCTCATGGTCTGGATCTTGCTGATGATCTCACGTACAAATCCTTCTTCGATCAGTTCAGGTGTCAGGTTTGTATCCAGGACTACGGATGTTTCACCGTCAGATTCAGATACATAACCCTCTGTCTGTGCTGTTTCAATAAGAAGGTCTTCTTCTGTAAGCTCTACATCGTTTCCGTTGATATCCAGTTTCAGGACACCGTTGGTTCTCAGCTCGTTCATTGCTGCTGTTCCATTGATGTCTGTGAGAGCCTGTCTGATTCCTCCAAGGAGTTTACCGTATTTCGGTCCTACTGTACGAAGCTGTGGTTTGAAGCTGTAGGAGATAAAGGATTCTACATCATCTGCGAATTTTACTTCTTTGACATTCAGTTCGTCTGCGATGATGTCAGTGTAGAATTCACTCATTTTCTTCTCAGCTTTTACATACATGGTTCCGATCGGCTGACGGTTCTTGATGTTTGCTGTATTTCTGCAGGCACGTCCCAGAACTACGATCTCCAGAAGCTCTTTCATGTCTGCTTCCAGATCTTTGTCGATCCATGCTTCGTTTACAGTTGGGAAGTCGCAGAGATGGATACTCTCCGGAGCATCTTTATCCACGCTTCTTACCAGGTTCTGATAGATGTCTTCTGTCATGAACGGGATCATCGGAGCTGCTGTCTTGGCAATGGTTACCAGTGCATGGTACAGAGTCATGTAAGCATTGATCTTATCCTGCTCCATTCCCTTTGCCCAGAAACGTTCACGGCTTCTTCTTACATACCAGTTACTCATTTCATCTACAAATTCCTGGAGTGCTCTTGCTGCTTCCGGGATCTTGTAGTTTGCCAGATCATTGTCTACAGCCTGAACAGTTGTGTTTAATCTGCTGAGCAGCCATTTGTCCATTACAGGAAGCTGGTCATAGTTCAGTTCATATTTGGTCGGGTCGAAGTTGTCGATGTCTGCATATAATACGAAGAATGCGTAAGTATTCCACAGTGTACTCATGAATTTACGCTGTCCTTCCACAACTGCCTTGCCATGGAAACGGTTCGGAAGCCATGGAGCACTGTTGATGTAGAAGTACCATCTGATGGCATCTGCGCCGTATTTGTTCAGTGCATCGAATGGATCAACTGCATTTCCTTTGGACTTACTCATCTTCTGTCCGTTCTCATCCTGGACATGTCCCAGAACGATTACGTTCTTGTATGGTGCTTTGTTGAAGAGCAGTGTGGATTCTGCAAGGAGTGAGTAGAACCATCCACGGGTCTGGTCTACTGCCTCGGAGATAAAGTTTGCAGGGAACTGCTGCTCAAATAATTCTTTGTTTTCAAATGGATAATGATGCTGTGCGAAAGGCATTGCTCCTGAGTCGAACCAGCAGTCAATAACCTCCGGTACACGATGCATTTCTCCACCGCACTCCGGACACTTCAGTGTGATCTCATCGATGTATGGGCGGTGAAGCTCTACTGTCTTGGCTTTCTCATCACCGCTCATCTCGAATAACTCCTGACGGCTTCCGATGGAATGCATATGTCCGCATTCACACTGCCAGATGTTCAGTGGAGTTCCCCAGTAACGGTTACGGCTGATACCCCAGTCCTGAACGTTTTCAAGCCAGTCGCCGAAACGTCCTTTACCGATGCTCTCAGGGATCCAGTTGATTGTATTGTTATTTCTGATCAGGTCATCCTTAACTGCTGTCATCTTGATGAACCAGGATTCTCTTGCATAGTAGATCAGTGGTGTGTCACATCTCCAGCAGTGTGGATAATCATGCTCGAATTTCGGAGCATCGAAGAGCTTGCCTTCTTTGTCCAGATCTGTGAGGACCATAGGATCTGCTTTCTTTACGAAAACGCCTGCGTATGGTGTCTCTTTTGTCAGGTTACCCTGTCCGTCTACGAACTGTACGAATGGCAGTTCATAGTTACGTCCGATTCTGCTGTCGTCTTCACCGAATGCAGGTGCGATGTGAACGATACCTGTACCATCACTCATAGTAACGTAGTTATCACAGGTTACGAAATGAGCTTTCTTTTTCTGTTTTGCTGCTGCCTCTCCTGCACATGCGAAAAGCGGCTCGTATGCTTTGTATTCCAGGTCTGTTCCTTTGTAGGTTTCCAGAACTTCATATGCTTTCTCGCCTTCTTCTTTTGCAAGTTTGCCAAGGACTTTGTCAAGGAGTGCTTCTGCCATATAATAGGTATATCCGTCTGCTGCCTTTACTTTGCAGTAAGTCTCATCCGGGTTTACGCAGAGTGCAACGTTGGACGGAAGTGTCCATGGTGTTGTTGTCCATGCAAGGAAGTATGCATCTTCACCAACAACCTTGAATCTTACAACTGCGGAGCGCTCTTTTACAGTTTTGTATCCCTGGGATACTTCCTGTGCGGAAAGAGGGGTACCGCATCTTGGACAGTAAGGAACGATCTTGAAGCCTTTATACAGAAGCTTCTTGTTCCAGATTTCTTTTAATGCCCACCATTCGGATTCAATATAATCGTCATAGTAAGTTACGTATGGATGTTCCATATCAGCCCAGAAACCAACAGTAGAGGAGAAATCCTCCCACATTCCTTTATATTTCCAGACGCTTTCCTTACACTGTTTAATGAATGGCTCCATACCGTATTCTTCGATCTGCTCTTTGCCATCCAGACCAAGTTTCTTCTCTACTTCCAGCTCTACCGGAAGTCCGTGAGTATCCCATCCTGCTTTACGCGGAACCATGTAGCCCTTCATTGTACGGTATCTCGGGATCATATCCTTGATAACGCGGGTAAGTACATGGCCGATGTGCGGTTTACCGTTTGCAGTAGGCGGTCCGTCGTAGAATGTATAGGTTTCTCCCTCTTTTCTGTTCTCCATACTTTTCTCAAAGATATGGTTTTCTTTCCAGAATTCTTCTACTTTTTTTTCACGGTCTACAAAGTTTAAGTTCGTATCAACTTTCTGGTACACAGTAATTTACCTCCTGTTTAAATTATTTGTATCAGACACCTGAAAATATGCAGGACGTTTATATACGCTGAAAAATATTTCCGGTGTCCTTTAAGAACGAAAATAAGCCCATAAAAAAATCGCCCTTTTGTAAAAGGACGAAGGTTTATTGACGTTCGCTATACCACCTGTTACATTGTACGGGCATCCTCTGCCGATACATGAATCTTTTAACGGGGATTTCCGTCAGCTCTTACCTGTCTGTACACCCTTCAGAGCTGCAACTCCGGAGTGATCTTCACTGCATTTACTCACCACCGGGCTCACACCCTCCCCGGTTCGCTGTCTGCTTTCCCCTGCAGTTACTCTCTCCATCAACGTTTTTGTGGACATATCATTTATTTAACTATGCGGATTCATTATAAGGTCACAAAATTCACTGTGTCAAGTATTTTTTTGAATATTAGGGTAATCCTGTTACTGTTTAATAACACTGGTTACTGTCAAACTCCCGAACAGTAACACACTGTTAACATACTATCATATAAATTTTACACAGGCATTGTAATTAATGATATAATAAGGTAGAATATTTTGTCCGAACGTCATTTAAAACGATGTACTAGAGCGTGTCTGAAAAAGGCTCTAGAAAGTCCTGGGAAAAATAATTTTTTTATGGTCAGATTTGTGATATACTTTATGTATTACTTACAGACTCCCGGGGGAAACAACTATGCAAAATATAATTCCCGATGAAAGATATTCTGTGGCTGACGAGGCCATTTTAGGTGCTTTTTTCAAATTGTTAAAAGAAAAGAAGCCTGACAGGATTACTGTATCCGACATCACTAAAACAGCTGGTATTGCCAGAAGTACCTTTTATAATCACTATCAGGACATCCCTTCACTGATCTCTGCAGTTGAGGATAAAACTATTCATGATGTTTTTTCCATGATGGAAAATTTCCAGCCAAAAAATGACCGGGATATCTGCAGTTCCTATTTTCTGACTCTGTGCCGGTACACCATGGAAAATCCTTTTCTGTCCGGTCTTTTGAGCACGCCTCATGGCAATGATCTGTTTGAAAAAATGCTGACTATGCTCCATCATTATGTTACAGAAACTACATCTAATTCCAGGCCTGACAGGCATACAAAGGAAGAAGTTTCCTATGTGATCACCTGCGCCATCGGCAGTACCATCGGCGTTCTCCACAAATGGAGCCGGGATAATTTTAATCTGGCACCGGAAGTGATCGCTGATATTCTGTCTGAGGTTTTTTTATCCGGTATGCTTCCACTTTTATCTTAAGCCTCTGTCTTATTCCAGAGGCTCATCAATCAGGACATCCTGTCTCCTGATTTTTTTTGTTGTGTTGCGGATAAACGGATTTTTGCGGACAACCAATCCTGTAATGCGGCGATAGGTGGGCTGATTTCTGTTATATTCATCCAGAAATGCCTGAAGCTGTGCCTGAATTGCCTCTGCATCCAATGCTTTCGCTTCCACAACAGCCTGCTCCGGATAGATGCGGGCGGTCAGTCCATTGTCCTCACCTGTGACGATCACTTCTCCTATCAGCGGATTCAGAGCCAGCTTATTCTCAATCTCCTCCGGAGATACATTTTCACCGTTGGACAGGATGATCAGGTTCTTCACACGTCCATTGATAAACAGATAACCGTCTTCATCCATATATCCCTTGTCACCTGTATGCAGCCAGCCATCCTTTAAAGTCTCTGCTGTCTCATCAGGCATCTGATAATATCCCTTCATAACACTGCTTCCCTTTACCAGAATCTCACCGTTTTCGAATCTGATTTCTGCATTTTCAAGTGGTTTTCCAATAGAACCCTTTTTATTGTTTTCCACTGTATTATTGCTGATAACAGGAGAGCATTCTGACATTCCATAGCCTTCCAGTACTTCGACGCCATATTCTGCAAAACGGTCAATATAATATGGATCCAGATGTGCACCGCCTGTAAAGATAATACGCAATTTTCCACCGAATACCTTTTCTGCCAGAACTGCCTTCGGAATTGACGGATCAGTGGCAGCCAGTCTCTTATAAATAGTCTCGATCATCATTGGAACCATAAGCATAATCTCCGGTTTGAAAATACTCATATTCCTTACCATATGGAGCAGGGAATCATTGATGCAAAGAGTTGCACCCAGAGAGAATCCCTTCAGCCAGTCCATAACCAGGCAGAATGCGTGATGGATTGGAAGCACACTTAGCACGGCAGTTCCCGGTTCTGCCGTAATCTTTACTGCCTCAACATTGGAAGCCAGATTATTCTGTGTCAGCATAACACCCTTGCTCTTTCCTGTTGTTCCGGAAGTGAAAATGATGGTCGCAATATCCTCTGCATCCGGGCAGACAGAATCTGCTGATGCGCTCTTTCCTGCATTTCGAAGTTCACCAATACCGTATACCTTTGCCGGCGCATCCTCTACCTCTTCCTGAAGCATCCACACCTTCTGAAGTTTCGGACAGTTTTCAAGAAATGCATCCAGATATGTTTTAAGCTTCGGACTTAAGAAAAGAGCGGCGGAATCGGAACGGTTAAGCAGATCAATCAGATCCTCACAGGGAAGTGCGGCATCCAGCGGTACTGCTGTGGTACATCCTGTAATGATTCCCAGATAGCTTTCCATCCACTCTACAGAACTGGTTCCGATCAGTGCAATGTGCTTTCCCTCAAAGCCTTCTGCAAGAAGACCTTTTCTGGTGGAAACTACATTTTCCATCAGTTCGCCATAGCTTCTTTCCATAATTTCCTTTTTCTTGAGCCATTTTACTGCTTTTACTTCGTCAAATTTACGTGCACTTTCTTCTAATATATTTCTGATCAGCATATCTGTCCCCCATTATTTTCTGAACTGTTCAAGTTATGGATATCCTGTCAGGTACAAAATATCCTTGACCCTGACATCTTTATAAGTTTTGCTTCGAAAAAAATTACTGAAGTTCTTCCAGCAGATTTAATGCTTCGCCAAGAGTTGTGATCTTCAGCACTTCGCTCTCGTCAAGTTCAAGATCAAATGTATCCTCAAGCTCACCTAAAAAGGACATAAAATCCAGAGAACTGAAACCCAGATCCTCGCGGAATCTCATTTCATTATTCATTTCTTCCGATGCTACCTTGCTATACTGTGCTACGATATTTTTAAATTCCATTTCCTGATTCATTGCATTTCCTCCTGATATTGATTTAGTTAAACCAGTTCCATAATTTCGCCGATGCTCATATCCGGCTCTGCGATTCCCTTGAAAAGAATACGCATCATATAATAATAGAGCAGTTCCATATCATGTTCCTCCAGATGAGCAGTCTGGTAATGATAGGAGAAGTTCATACCTCCATCTTCTGTATGGGATACAGTCAGATACATCTTCTTGGTGGCTGCACCGTTTGCAAACCATTTTGCATGCTGACGGATAGTTCCAAGCATTTCATTCTCTACCTTCACAGTCATTGGCTGGTAAGTCAGATAACAGCTCTCATATCCTGTATGCTCCGGTGTATTGTATCTCTTTCTCATCTCATCCATAATAAATGCCGGATCGTAATTGCTGTGCATGTAGATACGATTCTGCATATTCTGGATCTCATAAGCAGCAGAAAGGAAATCTGTCTCCGGTGCGATCACTGTTCTGCATGGGAACATGATAGTTCTGCTTCCTCCTGAAGTCCATTCATCATGAGTAGAACGTCTGGATATAAAGTTCTGGATAGTGATATCTTCCTGTCCGTTATTTACCTTTGACAGATAGGTACGGATGCCAAGCAGAAGAAGGTTTGTCATAGACAGCTGATGGTTCATACAGAAATCGATCAGATTTTTAGTTGGTCCCGGCTCCAGATAATAATCCTTAACTGCCACAAACAGATCCTTCATCTCAATGTCAGAAGAACGAAGTTTTGGATTTCCATGACGTTTTCTTGCTTCCTCCAGTACGGACGGGCCCTGAATATCAGAATACAGAGGTTCGCCCAGTGCATCCAGCTGATCATCCCAGAATTTCTTATCTTTTGCAAAACGTTTCTCGTTGCCTGCTTTTGCAAGGTCTTTTTTCAGTACTGTCTCAAAGTCTGCCAGTTCCTGCGGATAGGCTGTTCCATATTTATAATAGGTATATAACTGAAACAGATCACCGATCATTACTACCAGACCACAGGAATCGATCAGTCTGTGATCCATATGTACAAAGAAACCATTATATCCTTCCGGCAGCTTCAGCATAGTAAACTCGCACATGGGAATGTCATCACCGTCAAAGGTTTCGTATGCCCACTGCTGCATCAGCTCGTCTGCTTTTGCAAGGCTTCCCATTCCTGACAGATCCTTGAATCCGATATCTCTTGGATCCTGTTTTACAAGGTATTGCTGTACATTTCCGTCTTTATCAGGCTTCGTAAAACGGATTCTGGTGCATCCGGAACGTTCTGTCTCCATCTGAATACATTTTTTTAATAATCCAAAATCCAGTTCAGCCTGTACAGACGCCACAACACTGACACCGGATACCTGCTGTGTACCGTAATCCATGATCCAGTTATGGTGCATTTTCTGTGCTGCTGTTAAAGGATAGTAGTTTGTCATACTTTATTTAACCTCCATCACCCGTTTTTTCTCTTTTCCCGGGTACAAAAACATTACATACTTGTTCAGTAGCCCACAGTTATTTTAAAAATAATGTACTGGCAGCTACAACATTACTTTTTTATTACGTGACAAAAATAGCACAGATTTTTCCCAAATGCCAGTACCCTCAGCACTTAATGAACACTTTACATAAAATTGACCGAGACTTATCATGCATTTAACAAAACGCATCTGATAAGTCCCGGTCAGGGATTGTTGTCATTCGTAATCGCCTTTGGCGGTTGAAAACAGTCACATTATTTTTCAGAATTACGGCCATCATATTTCTCAAAAAACTCCATCACTGTACGCTGATACAGTTCCGGATCTGCATAGGCACTGCACAGATGCCTCGCTCCCTGTACAATGACCAGTTCCTTTGGTGCTTTGCACAGCATATAGTTCTGGAATGAATTGTTCGGGTACACATAAGTATCCTTCTCTCCATGAAAGAAAAGGACAGGTCTTGTATTCCTTTTCATAGCTTCTGTGGTATCTGCATCTTTCATACGAAATCCTGCCACAAAATGGCACAGACAGTCCATTTCCTTCAAAAGCAAAGGGATATAATGCAGATGGAACCAGTTGTCAGCCATATCCCGCATCTGTCTTTCCATAGACTGAAAACCACAGTCTGCGATCAGTCCCTTCACCTCTGACGGAAGCCTGTATCCGGATGCCATCAGTACAGCGGCTGCTCCCATAGACTGTCCATACAGATAGATTGGAAGCTTTTCTTTATTTCTCTCGGACACATAAATTGCCCAACGCTGTACATCCCATTTTTCCTTTGCTCCAAAGGTAATATATTTTCCTTCACTTTCTCCACAACATCGCTGTTCCATAAACAGAAGATTACATTGATGCTCATGGAGATATTTTGCCATAAATGACAGGGAACCAAATCTGCTGCCCCTGTAACCATGGCTTAAGATAACAAACCGCTTTGCATGCTCTGCCGGCAGATAGAATCCGTGGAGTTTTAATCCATCCACGCTTTGGATATAACAGTCCTGCATCTTCTGAGCCTCGCACCATGCTCTGCTCTCATCATATTCCTTTGCGTATCCGTTTCTGGGATGATTATCCCGTATATGGGATAATTCAAACCATTTCTTTCTTTCCTTTTTCTGCTCTCCCCTTTTGCAGCAGACCACCATGTTAAAAAAGCGCCAGCCAATCTCCATAATTCCCGAGAAAAAAAGCAATACTGCTGCTGACAGCTTACAAATTTTTTTCTTCATCTGAATTTCTCCTGTTCTTTTTTAGATTGATATCCAGAAATATTCATTCCTGCAAGATAAAATTCTATTTTATTATGCTCTTTTTTTCATAAAATAAAAAGAGCCGCCGATTTCTTTCCAGACTTCCCGGATTACGGAATCAGTCAAGCGGATATCCGCAATCTACTTCGCTACTTGCTTATAACCGAATAACTGCTCCGCAGTCTATCGAGACATTTTTTTCTTGCAGTTAACAATATAAATTCCTGTGCAAACCAGAATCAGTGCTATCAAACTTCCAATATTAAATGCCTGCTTCACCTCTCCAAGTATCAGCGCAGACAAAATCACACTGCACAGGGGATTGACGAATCCAAAGATTGCAACCTTCGAAACATCATTCCATGCAAGCAATACAGACCAGAGTGTATATGCCACTGCTGAGACCATTGCCAGATAAAATATGATTGCCACACCTCCTGCTGTAACATTTCCCAGATGACCGCCCATTCCCACTCCTATCAGAGTCAGAACGATGCCGCCCATCGTAAACTGCGTTCCGCTCAGTACTACCGGCGATACTTTTCTGGAAAAAAGATTAATCAGAACTGTGGAAATTCCATAGGATAACTGAGCAATCAGAATAAATCCCTCTCCTGTCAGCTTAAACCCCATATCCAAGGAATTTCCCATCAGATTGATTACCACAACTCCCGCAAATCCCAGAACACATCCGGCAATTTTTCTGCCTGTCATCCGTTCACTCCGAAAAGCCAGACAGGACAGAAGAATTGCAATAAAGTTTCCAAGTCCGGTAATAATAGCGCCCTTGACTCCTGATGTATGTGCAACACCTATATAAAAGAAGAAATACTGTCCCACTGTCTGCGCCAGACATACCGGAACTGCGTATTTCAAAATTTCCCTGTCAGGAATCATCACTTTCCTTTCTTTAATGGAAGCAAAGATCAACACCAGAATCCCTGCCAACGTAAAACGAACTCCCGCAAAAACAATCTGGCTCGCGGTATCTGCGGAGTCTACCTGCATCAGACGATAGCCGGTCTTGATCACCGGAATCGCACTTCCCCACAAGATGCAGCAAACACAGGCAAGAAGCGCTACAATACCGGTTTTTGTTAATGTATTTTGTTTTTGTGTCATTTGTAGTTTTCTCTCTTTTCATTTGTATTTCTGTATTTCGCCTTTCCATTGTATCACAGATTTCTGAATAATTGTTAGTGCTTTTTGACACTTTCTTTATTTTTAAAAACACAAAATTTTACGGCATTTTGAGTAAGAAATCAAAAAGCAGAAATGTCTTTCACGAATAAAATCGCTTCAGACATTTCTGCTCTATCTGCTGCCCTGTCTGATATACTTCAGACACAGGATAAATATACAATTGCCTACAATACAGAATCGATCAGTTTTCTTGTGTAATCCATCTTTGGATGATCAATGGTCTCATCCAGTGTTCCGCTCTCCACAGTCTTTCCATGATAAAGGACAAGAACTCTGTCGCAGAATGCCTGAACCAGTGCCAGATCATGACAGATCAGGATAAATGAGAGATTTTCTTTCTGCTTCAGTTCGATCAGTAACTCCAGAATCTGCTTCTGAACCGTCACATCCAGTGCACTGGTTGCTTCATCACAGATCAGAATGGACGGATTGACTGCCAGTGCTCTGGCGATTGCAGCTCTCTGGCACTGACCACCGCTTACCTGATGGGGATAGCGGTCTGCGTATTCTTTTTCCAGACCGCATCTTTCCAGAAGTTCTTCCACTTTTCTACGGGTTTCGGTACGGCTTATCCCCATATTTCTCAAGCTTTCTCCGATTCCGTCCCCGAGCGTACAACGTGGATCAAAGGATTCCATTGGCATCTGAAATACCATCTGAATATCCCTGTAAATTTCCCGAAGTTCTTTTCCTTTTATATTGGTAATATCTTTTCCTTTCAGAATCACTTTTCCATCTGTAATACTTTCCAGATGTGTAAGCATCTTTGCAATCGTGCTTTTACCGGAACCGGATTCACCTACAATTCCCAGACACTCTCCCTGTTTTAATTCAAAACTGACATCATCTACTGCTGTTAATGTCTTTTTCCCGGATATAAATGTCTTTGTAAGATGTTCTGCTTTTAAAATCGTATCTGCCACCTGTCTGCTCCTCCTGAACTCTAGTCTTCATCCAAAGTCATTCCTCTCTAAAAAACTTAAATATGTTCTCTCTTCAAATGAAGCACCGAATTCATCAACTTCTGCGTATACGGATCCTGCGAATGATCCAGAACATTTTTCGTTTCTCCATAATCCCTGACAGTTCCGTTCTGAAGTACCAGTATCCTGTCGGCCATCGCCCTCACCACACCAATATTATGCGTTACCAGAATCATCGCTGTCTGATATTCTTTTCGCATCATCAGAAGCTCCTCTACTACCTGTTTCTGCACTGTAACATCCAATGCACTGGTTGGTTCATCTGCAAGGAGAAGATTCGGATGCATGATCATAGCCGCACAGATACCCACACGCTGATTCATGCCCCCCGAAAGTTCAAAAGGATAACTGTCCAGCACACGTTCATAATCATCCATACCGATTTTCTTCATAATCTCCCCGGCACGTATCCGGGTTTCTTTTTTCGATATTTTTTCATGTGCAGATACAGCTTCATGTATCTGCACACCGATTTTCCCGATTTCTGTTCCCAGATACCTGCGTAGTTTCTTCTCACTCATATCTGTGAGACTTTCCCCCAGATACCAGATATCACCCTTTGTCACCAGACCTTCCTCTCCCAGAAGTCCCATAATCGCTTTAATAATCGTACTTTTTCCGCTTCCGGATTCTCCTACAATTCCAAGGATTTCTCCCTGTTTCAGTTCAAAACTGACATCCTGAACTGTCGGTTCTCCATTATAGCTGATCGTGACATGATCTACTTTCAGCAAAGGATCTGGCATATTCTTCTCTTTTAAAGAATTCATTGT
>OHVY01000310.1_pt1 | contig 15005 bp, 9 predicted proteins | sample 1579641 | NCBI WGS metagenome assembly OHVY01 (sample SAMEA3882536, study PRJEB24775) | human gut metagenome | biome: human-associated habitat; feature: intestine environment; material: feces | place: Netherlands | collected 2009/2010
GCACCGCCACCGTTTTCGCAAGCGCCTGCCACTTTTCGGAGGTATAACCCCGCTTTTCAAAATACGCGCCCGTCTGCCAGTCGCTGCCCTCAAAGAGTGCGTAACGACCCTTTTCCCGTGCCAGTGCTGCGTCCGCCTTGACGGCGGCGTAGTTGATGAGCTCGAACACTGCGTCGGTGAAGGCAAGGTGCTCATCGCTCTCCCAGTGGATGCCGCGCTTTGCCAGCATGTGGTGGTAGCCGCTGACGCCCAGGCCGATGCTGCGGTACTTCTGATTGGTAAGCCGCGCGTATTCCAACGGGTAGAAGTTGAGGTCGATCACATTATCCAGTGCGCGGATGGCCGTTTCCACCGTGCGTTCCATATAGGCCTCGTCCTCCACCGGCAGATTACCGAGAGACAGACTCGCCAGATTGCAGACCACAAACTCACCTGGGCGTGTGGCCGTCACCACAATTGTGTCGCCGTTCTCCGTGTGCACCTCAGTGCTGATGTGCTCGATGGGTGCCATGTTCTGCGCGATCTCCGTACAGAGATTGGAGCAATAGATCATTCCCGTGTGGCCGTTTGGGTTCATATGATTTACACTGTCGCGATTGAAAGCGAAGGGTGTGCCGGTCTCCACTGCCGAGCGAAGCACCAGCCGCACGATGTCCTTGACGGTGACGCTGCGCTTTTCGATGCGCGGGTCATTGACGCAGTCCAGATACCGCTTCTCCCATTCCGTACCCCAGTAATCCTCCAGTGCGTAGCCCTTGACCGTGAGGATCTCATGCGGACACATGAGATGCCACGGCGCGTCTATGTTCTCCTCCGCCAGTCGCCAGAAGAGATCCGGATAGCACACGGCGGGAAACACATCATGTGCCTTCATGCGGTCGTCGCCGTTGTTGGTGCGCAGTTGAAGGAATTCCGGCAGATCCCGGTGCCATGCGTCTAAGTAAACCGCCACAGCGCCCTGCCGCATCCCCAACTGATCCACCGCCACGGCGGTGTCGTTGACCAGCCGGATCCAGCGGATAACACCGCCCGCCGCCCCTTGAAAGCCGCGGATGGTGCTGCCTGCAGCGCGCACCTTACCGAAGTACATCCCCATTCCACCGCCGAATTTAGAGACCTTTGCGAAGTTGTCCAGCGAGCGGTAGATGCCGTCCAGACTGTCCGGCACAGTGTCCACAAAGCAGCTTGAAAGCTGATGGTAGGGCTTTCGCGCGTTAGACATGGTAGGTGTCGCCATCGTGACCTCCATACGGCTGAGCATATCGTAAAAGCGCTTTACCCACCCCATGCGGTCAGAGCCTTCGTTCATAGCAAGATGCAGCGCGATACCCAAAAACATCTCCTGCGGTGTTTCCAGCGGCACGCGGCTGCGTGACTGGATCACATAGCGTTTGAGCAGCAGGTCAAGGCCGGAGTAGGTGAACAGCTCGTCCCGTTCCGGGCAGAGAAAGTCCTCCGCCATGGCAATCTCCTCGTGGGTATAGTGGGCAAGGATATAGTCACCGTAGAGTCCCTTATCCGTCAGATAGCGAAGCCTGCCATAGAGGTCGCCGACGCCGCGCCCCTCCCATTCCTGTGCGTTGCGACAGCGAAAGGAGTGGTTCAGAAGCCGCGCCGCGATGAACTCCCACTTGGGTGCCTCTGCCGTAGTCAGCTCTACCGCTGCCTTGGTCAGTGCCTCAGCCCGCTCATCCTCCGTCATGCCCGGGCGACAGAAACTCTCAAACTTCATTTGAAGCGCCGCGAGGGAGTAGACTTCCTCGGTAAAATCCATCTGGATGCGGCGCAGCACCTCGTCAAGCGAGTCATCCCCCACCGTCCGCGCGATGGTATGCCGGACACGGCGCAGCGCAGACCGCTTTTCGCGGTAGAGGATGTACGCCTTGGCCACCTCATAGTGTCCGCGCTCCATGAGCGTTCGCTCCACCTCGTCCTGCACACGTTCTACGGTGAGCGGCACTGTGACGGAGAGATTGTTGAGAACAGTGGCGAGGATCTCATCCATCTCTCTGCTCCCGATCTCCTTGCCCTGTCCGTCAAACGCCTTTTTCATGGCGTTGAAAATTTTCTCCTGTTGAAAGGGAACAGACTCCCCGTTTCGTTTTCTGATCTCCATTTCGATCCTCTCATCTTCTCCGGTCACTTCTCATGTCCTTTTGGGCAAAGAGCGGGCAAGCGCAGTATCACGCTTGCCCGCTCTGTTTTTGAAAGCCGGTTTTTCTGCAGCCGACGCGGCGGGGCTGTTTGTTGTCTGTTGTCTTGGTTTTGGCTTTCCTGCCAGTTACTTCATAGATTCCAGAATGGCGTCCGCCAGTGCTTCCAGCTCAGTGCGCTTGTCCGTGCCCATGGACGAGGCGAGGCTGAGCCGCTCGTTGAGCACCGTCATGTTCTTAAGCTCATTGTTGACGAATTTCTGCATGAGGTCACCGGACTTCACCGCCCATGAGCCGTTTTCAATGATGGCAAAGGTGCGGTTTTGCAGATTCAGTGCCTTCATATCCATGAGGAAGTCATGCATGGCGGGGTAGATGCCGAGGTTGTAGGTCACAGAGGCCAGGACAATGTGACTGTACTTAAACGCCTCGGAGATCAGCTGGGAGACATGAGTGGAGGACACATCGTACATCGCCACCTTGCTCATGCCCTTATCGCAGAGCGACGTCGCCAGCGCCTGCGCCGCGTTCTCCGTGTTGCCGTACATAGAGGCGTAGACGATGAGCACGCCCTGGGTCTCAGGGGCATAGCGGCTCCATGTGTCGTACTTTTCAATGAACCAGCCCAGATCCTTGCGCCACACGGGGCCGTGGAGCGGGCAGATGTACTTGATCTGATCCAAAACGCCGCCGGCCTTTTTCAGCAGGAGCTGGATGTGGGGGCCGTACTTGCCCACGATGTTGGCGAGGTAGCGGCGGGCGTCGTCCAGCCAGTCCCGCTCGAAGTCCACCTCGTCGGCGAACAGCTTGCCGTCCAGCGCGCCGAAGGTGCCGAAGGCGTCGGCGGAAAAGAGGACGCCGTCGGTGACGTCAAGGGTCACCATGGCCTCCGGCCAGTGAACCATAGGCGCGCCCACAAAGGTGACGGTGTGCTTGCCGAAGGAGAAGGTGTCGCCCTCCTTCACCTCGATGCACTCATGTCCGTCCACATGGAAGCCGAACTGCCGCATGAGCATGAATGCCTTCTCGTTGGAGATCAGTTTCACCTTGGGATGGCGCAGCAGGATCTCCTCGATGCAGGCGGCGTGATCCGGCTCCAGATGGTTGACCAGCAGGTAGTCCAGCTCGCGGCCATCCAGCACATACGCCAGATTTTCCAAAAGCTGGCGGCAGGCAGACCAGTCCACCGTGTCAAAGAGCACCGTCTTTTCATCCAGCAGGCAGTAGGCGTTGTAGCTTACGCCCCGGGGAATGGGAAAGCAGTTTTCAAACAGGGCCAGGCGATGGTCGTTGGCGCCCACCCAGTAGAGGTCGTTCGTTACTTTACGCACGCAATACATCTTATCTTGCCTCCTTCACGGCCTCAAGCCTTTACAAATTGATCCTTCGTCTCCGCGCACTCGGGACACACCCACTCGGCGGGAAGCTGCTCAAAGAGCGTACCGGGCGCGATCTCGCCGTCCTCGTCGCCCAACTCCGGCACATACTCGTAGCCGCAGCCGCTGCAGACGTAGCGGTCGCCGATGGGGGCGGGCTTCGGCGGCGTGGGCCGCTTCATCTTTACCATGGGCGGCGCGGGCAGCTTTTCGCCGCTATCCAGCGCGGCAGTGAGCAGGGGCAGGATCTCCTCCACATCGCCCACGATGCCGTAGTCGCAGTTCTTGAAGATAGGCGCGTTACCGTTCTTATTGATGGCCACGATGGTGGAGGCGTCCTTGATGCCCTTAAGGTGCTGGGATGCGCCGGAGATGCCGCAGGCGATGTACAGATTGCCGGTGAACTTCTGACCGGACATACCCACATAGCGGTTCAGCGGCAGATATTTGAGAGTCTCCGCCACAGGGCGGGAAGAACCGATGGCCGCGCCGGCGGCCTTGGCCAGCGACTCTACCAGTTTCATGTTCTTTTTCTCCCCGATGCCCTTGCCCGCGGAGACCACCCGCTCCGCCTGCGGGATGGGCGTATCCATAGGGATGCCCACGGAGAAGTCGTGACCATCCTTCTTCAGCGCCGCCACAAGGTCGGCCACCTGCTGGGCAGCATCCCCCTCCCGGAAGATGGTCTTTTTGCGAATGCCGGTGATGGGCGCGGGTTTCTTGGCCGCCGAACGGCTCTCGCCGCCGGAGCTCTTGCCCAGCCTGCCCAACAGATGAGAGGCGATGACCACCCGCTGGATCTCGTTAGTGCCCTCGTAGAGGGTGGTGATCTTGGCGTCGCGGTAGGCCCGTTCCACCTCCATGCCCTTGAGGTAGCCGCTGCCGCCGTGGATCTGCAAGGCATCGTTGGTGACCTCCAGCGCGATGTCCGAGGCGTACATCTTCGCCATGGCGGACTCCATGCCGTAGGGGGCGTGCTGCTCCTTCAGCTCCGCCGCGGAGTAGATGAGGAACCGGGCGCAGCGCAGCTTGGTGGCCATATCTGCCAGCTTGAAGGCGATGCTCTGCTGGGCCGCGATGGGCTTGCCGAACTGGACGCGCTCCTTGGAGTATTTGATAGCCTCATCCAGGCACCCCTGGGCCAGACCGATGGACTGGGCGGACACACCCAGACGGCCGCCGTCCAGGGTCTTCATGGCGTTAATAAAGCCCATGTTCTCCTTGCCCAGCATATCGCTCTTGTGGACGCGGACGTCCTCCAGCACCACGTCGGAGGTGGCGTAGCCCACCAGACCCATCTTGGCCTCGTGCTTGCCGCAGGAGACGCCGGGCGCCTTCATGTCCACGATGAAGGCGGAGATACCCTTATTGCCGCGGCTCATGTCGGTCTTGGCGTAGACGATGCAGTAGTCGGCCAGGGGTGCACCGGAGATAAAGCACTTACGGCCGTTGAGGATGTAGTCGTCGCCATCCTTCACGGCGGTGGTGACCATGCTGCTGGCGTCGGAGCCGGCGCCCGGCTCGGTGAGGCCGAAGACGATCTTCACCTTGTTCTCCACGGAGGGACGGAGATACTTCTCCAGCTGCTCGGGGGTGCCCGCCTGCATCAGGGGGCCGCCGCCCAGAGAGTTGGGGGTATTGGCGTACAGGCTGGCCACAGCAGAGACACGGGCGATCTCCTCGATCATGATGACATAGGCCAGGGTATCGGCACCGGCACCGCCGTACTCGCGGGGGATCTTCAGGCCAAGGAAACCGCACTTGGCCATCTTGTCCACGATCTCCTCGGGAAACTCGCCGGTCGCCTCCACCTTGTCAAGGACCTCGGTGGTGAGCTCGGTCTCGGCAAACTGGCGGACCAGCTTGCGGATCATTTCATGCTTTGCGTCGAAAATCATAGTTTTCCTCCTGTTAAAGTATGGGTCACTGCTCTGCTCAGCAGGGGATCTCGTGCTTGGACTTACCCTCTGTCAAAATCTCATAGATGCTGTTGACGCCGCACTCAGCCATCTGCTCCGCGGCCTCTTCGGTGAAGAAGGCCATGTGGGGCGTGTGGTAGACGTTGACGAAGGAGCGCAGGTACTTCAGCTTGAAGTAGGGCATGCCGGGGGTGCGGATGATATCCTCATCGTGGGGAACGTGGATGATGCCGGTCTCGCCGGGGAAGGCATCCATGAACAGCGCGCCGAACTTGCCGGACTCCACCGCCTCGGTGACGGCATCGATATCCATCAGCTCGCCCCGGGCGTTGTCGATGAACACCACGCCGTCCTTCATCTTGGCGATGGCCTCGCGGTCGATCATGCCGGTGGTCTCGGGCAGCAGCGGGGTGTGGATGGTGATGATGTCGGACTCACGGTACAGGGTGTCCAGGTCCACATACTCGGCGTACGCACGGACGGCGTCGTTCTCATAGACATCGTTGGCGATGATACGGCAGCCGAAGCCGCTGAGGCACTTGATGATGGTGAAGCCGATCTTGCCGGTGCCCATGACGCCCACGGTCATGGTACGCAGCTCGCGGCCCATCTTGCCCTTCAGGGTGAAGTCGTTGTCGTTGGTGTTGTACAGCGCCTTCTTGAACTTGCGGATGCACATCAGGATGGCCATAACGGTGTATTCCGCCACGCCGTTGGGCGCGTAAGCGCCGTTGCACAGGCGGAAGCCCAGAGAGCGGGCGTAGTCGCAGTTCATGTGGTTATAGCCCACGCAGCGGCTGGCCAGCACCTGCACGCCATAGCCCTTCAGCTCGTCCAGCACCTCGTTGCAGTAGTCGCTCTGCCCCAGGGTGGTAACACCGTCGCAGCCGGCGGCCATATGGGCGGTGGTCTTATCCAGATTTGCGGGAGTGGAGATCAGGTCGATGCCATATTTTTTGCACAGGTTCTCGATGACGGGCTTTTCGTCGGGACGTACTTCATAAGCAGCGATTTTCATGATTCTTCTCCTTCATATTTTCGGGTGGCGGCGCGCTCCTCAACGCGCCGCGCCCTTATATTTTGCTTTTCCTCAAGTCGCCGGGGTGTTCGTGTTCGTCGCGCTCCGCCTACGGCGGAGAGATTTTTCGTTCTGCCGATGGCAAACCGGCGATGGCGTACCGCGTGTACGTCGAGACGGTTTGACGATGGCAGGGCGGAAAAGATGCCGCCGTCAGTCTTTCAGGGAAGGATCCATGGGCACCGCCTCGCCGGCGGCTATCATGGCGGCCACCTGCTCGTCGGTGTAGCCCAGGTTCTTCAGCACCAGTTCGGTCTGCTCGCCCAGGTACGGACCGCGGTTGTAGGGCGGCAGCTCCGTCTCCTCGAAGATAACGGGAGGCCGGACCATGGTGCGTTTATTGCCGTTGGAATATTCCATCTCGTAGAAGCAGCCGGAGGCCCATGCCTGCTTATCCACCAGCAGCTGATCCCAGGTCTGGGCCACGGCGTAGGGCAGATCGTTGGCGTCCATCAGCTTGCACCACTCGTCCAGGGTGCGGCTGGCCATCTCGGCCACCAGGAAGTCGTAGAACTCCTCGATGTTGGCCTGTAGGTTGGTCTGGGGATAGTAGCGTGGATCCTCGGCCAGCTCGGGGTGGCCGATGGCGTTCATAAAGATGGGATAGTGGCGGTTGTACTGGGGCATGGCGATCTGGAGCCACTTGTTGTCCTTGGTCTTGTGGGCCACCACCAGGGGATTGGGCAGGGTGCGGCGGGACAGGGGGTACTGGGTGGTGGGGTCGCCGTACTGGCTGGCCTGCAGCAGCAGGGAGACATCCCAGATGGCGCTGTGGAACAGGGAGACCACCACGCGGTCGCCGATGCCCGTCTCGCGGGCGCGGTACAGGGCCGCCAGCACGCCGGAGGCCAGGTACATACCCACCTGATGGTCGCCGAAGCCGGCGATGGTCAGCATGGGCAGGGCGTCCTTATCGAACAGGGTGCCCAGGATGCCGCCGCGGGCAAAGAAAGCGGTGAAGTCGAAGCCGGGTAGGTCCTTGTCGGGGCCCTTCTCGCCGTAGCCGGAGACGAAGCCATACACCAGCCTGGGGTACTTGGCGTGGAGCGTCTCGTAGTCCAGGCCGGCCTTCTTCAGGGGGTTCTGCCGCCAGTTGGTGATGAAGATGTCCGCCTCGGCGATGAGCTTCTCCAGCGCCTCACGGCCGGCGGGGGTCTTGGTGTTCAGGCAGACGCAGGTCTTGCCGGCGTTCTCCAGATCGTAGGAGGTGTTCTCCTTCTGATCCTGGGGACGGCCCTCATTGACAGCGGTATAGCGCAGGGGGTCACCGGCGGGAGCCTCGACCTTGATGACCTCGGCGCCCAGATCCGCCAGAAAGCGGGCGCAGCAGGGGGCGGCGATAAAGGTGGCCAGCTCCAGCACCTTTACGCCCTCGAGGGGACGCTTTACTTCACTCATATCGTTCCTCCATGTATGTTAATAAATGGTGTGTTGCTTACATTTTCAGCAGGTCGCGGAAGGTCTCGAGGTTGGTGCGCACCTGCTCGAATCGCACCATCTGACGGTCCACCTCCACCAGCGTCAGGGGCAGGTCGGCGGCCTCGCAGGCCTTCTTGATCATCACATAGTCGAACTCCTCCGGGTCGCAGAACTTGGTCAGCACCACCAGAACACCCTTGGCGGTTCTCGCCTTGGCGGTGTCCACGATCCACTTGACCCGGTTCTTCTCCTGATCGTACAGCACGGAGCAGTTGCCCATGGCGGCGAACTTCTCGGCCAGCGCGTTCAGGGCGTCATCGCGCTCCGGTGCGTCGGTGCAGTACTGGCGGGACTGGGCGGCCACGTCGTCGGCCACGATGTGCAGACCCATTTCGTCCAGAATGGCGTTCAGCGCCGGGGCGTCCGTCAGGATGCCGGAGATGACGATGGGCAGCTTCTCCGCGGCGGGAGTCTGGGCTTCCAGCTTCTCAATGAGCGCCTCCACCAGCTCCGTGTGCTCCTCCTTGGTCATGAAGAAGGCGCTCTTGAAGATGTCGCTGCGCTGGGCGGCGGTGATCTCCGGGTGAACAGCCAACAGCTCGTTCACCTTCCGCATAGCGGCGTTGTGGCGGTTATAGACCTTGATGGAGTCCAGCAGCTTCTCCTCGGAGAAGGCGCCGCCCAGCTTCTCCAGGTCGCGGATCACGCGCTCGTAGCCGGCCTTGGTATAGGCCACGCCGTAGGCGGGCTTGCGGTTCTGGGGATAGGTCATGGGGATGAACGGGATGGACGGCACGGCGTACTTCCAGTTCTCGCCCACGGTCTTGAGGGTATCGCACAGGGAGGGGATGACGATAGCGGACGCGCCCTCGTAGGCACCGTTGATGCCCAGCTCCAGCAGGGACTGGACAATGGCGCACAGGAAGGCGGGACAGTATTCCTTGGCGCGGTTCAGCGCTACATCGCCGCCCCACGCGCCCATAGGCACGAAGCCCATGGCGTGGATAAGCTCCTCGGGAGTGTAAACAGGAGCGCACAGGACGATCTTTTTGCCCTGGGCCAGATAGCCGTCCATCTGCGCACGGGGAGAGGCTGCCACCTCATGCAGCTTGTTGAGGATGTCGTTCATGCCTTACACTCCTTTCGCAGCCTTGTTGGCTTCCATGATCTCCGTCAGACCCTGCACACGGGTGTCGTACTGGGCCTCGGAGAAATTGCGGGGGTCGGCCTGATCGCCGTCGAAGCTGACCACGGGGATATTGCAGGCCGCGCCGATCTGACGGCTCATCTCGTACATGAAGCCGCTCCACAGCTTGCAGGAGCGGTTGGTATGCACCAGCATACCCTCCACGTGGTTGTCCTTGCAGAGCTTGATGCGCTTGTCGCGGCTCATCTCCAAATTGATGGCGTTGGGCACCTTGCAGTAGGCGCGGATCATCTCGTCGAAGGTGTTGTAGTCGAAGCCGAAGGCATCGGCGTAGATGGTGGTGACCATGTTGATGCCCCGGGACTTCAGGCCGGTGCTGGTGGCACGCAGGTACGGCCAGCAGGCGATGCCCTCGAACATGATGCGGTACTTCTCCTCCGTGCGGAAGGTGGAGGTCCCGTTCTTGTGGTTCTCCTCATACTCCTTCAGCAGCGTCTCCATGGCGTCGGCGGCGGTGGACTTGCCGCGAGCCGTGACCATGACGGCCATGTGGTTCAGCAGGTCGAAGCCGTTGAAGGGGGAGGGCACATACCTGGCGCAGCCGGTGGCCGCCAGCCATGCGCGGCTGGAGCGGCAGGAGAAGCCGGTGACCTCCTTGAATTTCTCGTCGGACCACTTTTTGCCGGTGATCTCCTCCAGCTGCTTCACGGCGTCCCAGAACTGGCCGGTAACGTAGGCCACCTCCGCGTCGGACACCTCGTAGTCGGGATTGAAGGGGATATCCAGCAGGATCATGGGGATATTCAGCTCACGGGCCAGGTTCTCGTACCACTTGATCATGCAGGAGCAGATGTTGCTGCAGCACAGCAGTACGTCGGGCATGGCCACGTCCTGCTCGGGACAGGACTTCAGCTTGGCGTAGGCCAGCGACACGCGGGCGTAGGCGCAGATGTCGTTGGAGTAGCCCTCGGACTCCGCCACCTCGCACATTCTCGTGCCCGCGCCGCGGGCGGCGATGCCGGCGGCCTGATTTTCGGGATACACGGTGGCGATGCCCATAGTCTCCGGGATCTCCACAGGGAAGTTGCTGGAGACCCAGGCAACCTTCTCGCCGCGCTTCTTGGCCTCGATGGCATCCACATAGGCGTCCGCCGCGATCTTGCCCAGCTTGTACTTGGCGGAATTGGGATCCACCGGCTTCGGGGCCTTCTTCACTTCTTCTGCCATTTCAGTTCCTCCTCACAGCTTTTATCGAAACATATTTCTGTTTATTCATGTCGTCTGCTTATATGCCCACAGGGCCGCGCCGATGGCGCCGAAATACTGGGCCAGCGGGTCCACACTGACGGGGACGTTCAGCTCGTCGCTGAGCGCCTGCCGCACCGCGTCGTTCCGGGCCACACCGCCGGAGAGACAGACCTGCTCCGTGACGCCCGCCCGCCGGGCCAGGGCCGCCACGCGGCTGGCCACGCTGCGGCAGATGCCTGCCACCAGGTCGGGGCGCTTGACGCCGTTAGCCAGCTGGCTGATGACCTCGCTCTCGGCAAACACGGTGCAGGTGCTGGAGATAGCGGCGGGGGCCGCGGCCTTGGCGGCCTCGGCATCCAGATCGTCCACATCCAGGCGGAGGATAGAGGCCATCACATCCAGAAACCGCCCCGTACCGGCGGCGCACTTATCATTCATGACGAAGTTCACCATCTTGCCGGAGGGCGACAGGGCGATGACCTTGGCATCCTGCCCGCCGATGTCGATGACGGTACGCAGGTCCGGGAACACGAAGCGCCCGCCCAGGGCGTGGGCCGTCAGCTCACTGATCTCGCCGTCGGCGCCCTGGTAGTTTTTGCGGCCGTAGCCGGTGACAAAGGCACAGGCCATATCGGCCCGGGTCAGGCCGCTGGTCTGCCACAGCTGCGCCAGCGCCTCCTCCGGCCCGCCGGTGCCCAGGCCGCCGGTCTGGAGGCTGTGGGCCACCAGCTCTTTTCCGTCTTTAAGAACGGCGCACTTGGAAGTGGTGCTGCCGATGTCGATACCTAAGGTGTACATGGGGTCCTCCCTATTCTGTGCGATCGGGCAGAAATACCCTTTCCCGCGGTGCGGAGATACCGCGCGCCGCACTGGTCTTACCAGTTTACTTATATTATACGGGTTTGTTAAATTTGCGTCAATTATGCAAATTGCCAAAGAAATAACAATTATTTGTGCATTGTACCGAGCCGCGCTTTAAATGATTAAATCTTTCCGGATTTTTCCGGGACAATGTTGCGTTTTCTTTGGAAACTCGTCATGGCAGTATGGGAAAGCCGCATGGCGCGCTCGCGCCATGCGGCTTTCTGCGGTTCACGGCTCCAGGTCGTGTTTGTCCAGCTTCATGTTCCGGTAGGCCTTGGGCAGGCCGGGGGCGATGAGGGGAAAGGTGTTCTCCGTGTCGGACGTGGGCTGAATGTTATAGGTGCCGTACATATTCACCAGGTCGAAGCTGCTGCGCGGTACGCCGGGAAAGTGGTGGACGTCCGGTGTAGCGTCATAGGGAAAGCCCTCCCGGCTGCACTTGCGTTTGGGCATAAAAATCACCTCCGGCCTTAGTATGGCCGGAGGCGGTTGGTTTATGAGCTTCAGCGGTAGACCTCCGCGTCAAAGTCGCGGACGATCTCGTCCCGCTTCTCGTCGCGGACGCAGACCAGATTTGTCTCGTCAAAGGCCAGGCGCATGGCGAAATCCTTGGCCTCGTAAATATCGTTTGTCTCGAAGAAGTCGCGATAGGCCTCCTCCGGCTCGTGGCTCTTGCGCCAGATAACGTGAAAACGCATAGAAATTCCTCCTGCAAAATGGGGGTAATTTTTAGTATACCCCCGCCGGAAGCAAAAAGCAACGGTGGGTTTTGCCAAAAAACACAGTCAAAGTTCGTCACATTTTCCCCCGGGAAAGTTGTGATTTCTTCTTTCCCTGCCCCACAAGATATTGTATAATAGCAGACGATATTTTGGAGAGACAGAGGTGGATCAGGGTGAAGATCGGATTTGACAACGAAAAGTACCTGCAATTACAGGCGGAGCACATCACGGCGCGGCGCGCCCAGTTCGGCGGCAAGCTGTATCTGGAGTTCGGCGGCAAGCTGTTTGACGACTATCACGCCTCCCGTGTGCTGCCGGGGTTCCAGCCGGACAGCAAGATACGGATGCTGCAGACGCTGAAGGACGACGTGGAGATCGTGGTGGCCATCTGCGCCGGGGACATCGAGAAGAACAAGATGCGCGGCGACCTGGGTATCAGCTACGACGTGGACGTGCTGCGGCTGATCGACGTATTCCGGGGGCTGGGCTTCTATGTGGGCAGCGTGGTCATCACCCAGTACGCCGGCCAGCCGGCGGCGGACGCCTTTATCAAGCGGCTGAGCGCCCTTGGCGTGAAGAGCTATAAGCACTATCCCATCGCCGGGTATCCCTCGGACGTGGCGCACATCGTGTCCGACGAGGGCCTGGGCAAGAACGAATATATCGAAACAACGCGGCCGCTGATCGTGGTAACGGCTCCCGGCCCCGGCAGCGGCAAGATGGCCACCTGCCTGAGCCAGCTGTACCACGACAACCGGCGGGGCATCCGGGCGGGCTACGCCAAGTACGAGACGTTCCCCATCTGGAACCTGCCACTGAAGCACCCGGTGAACCTGGCCTATGAGGCGGCCACGGCGGACCTGAACGACGTGAACATGATCGACCCGTTCCACCTGGAGGCCTATGGCAAGACCACGGTGAATTACAACCGGGACGTGGAGATCTTCCCGGTGCTGGCGGCCATGTTCCGGATGATCCAGGGCGAGTGCCCCTACAAGTCCCCCACGGACATGGGCGTGAACATGGCAGGCTTCGCTATCGTGGACGACGCGGTGTGTCAGGAGGCCAGCCGCATGGAGATCCTGCGCCGGTACTACACCGGGTGCGTGGAACGGGCCAAGGGGCAGGCGGACGAGTGCGTGGTGCGGAAGCTGGAGCTGGTGATGCAGCAGGCCGGCGTGACGCCGGACATCTGCCCGGCGGTGGCGGCCTCGCTGGAAAAGGCGGAGGCCACCGGCAAACCGGCGGGCGCCATGGTGCTGCCGGACGGCAGCGTGGTGACGGGGCGGACCTCCCCCCTGCTGGGCGCGTCGGCGGCGCTGCTGCTGAACGCGCTGAAGAAGATGGCGGGCATCGACCACAAGCTGGACCTGATCCCCCCATCGGTGATCGAACCTATCAGCGCCATGAAGACCGGCTGCCTGGGCCACCGAAATCCCCGGCTGCACTCGGACGAGGTGCTGATCGCGCTGGCGATCTCCGGTCTGACGAACCCCCTGGCGGCCATGGTGCAGGCGCAGCTGAAGAACCTGCGGGGCTGCGAGGCCCACTTCTCGGTCATCATCTCCGAGGAGGACGCCAAGCTGTACAAGCGGCTGGGCATCAACGTCAGCTGCGAGGCGAAATATGAGGTCAAGAGCCTGTATCACAAGTAAATAAGCGTCTGTGCCCGCGCCGTGCGCGGGCACAGCTTTCTGAAAGGAGCACATATGCAGAGCATCGCACAGATATTGGCATCGGAGTTGGGCCAGCCGGTCCAGTACGTGGAAAACGTTATCGCCCTGCTGGACGAGGGCAGCACCATTCCGTTCATCGCCCGCTATCGGAAGGAACAGCACGGCTCCATGGATGACACCACCCTGCGGAAGCTGGAGGACCGGCTGCAATACCTGCGGAACCTGGACAAGCGGCGGCAGGAGGTCAAGTCCGCCATCGAGGGACAGGGCAAGCTGACCGAAGCACTGGCGGCGGCCATCGACAGCGCCGCCACGCTGGCGGAGGTGGAGGACCTGTACCGCCCCTACAAGCAAAAGCGGCGCACCCGGGCCACGGTGGCCCGGGAGAAGGGGCTGGAGCCCCTGGCGCAGCTGCTGCTGGCGCAGGAGAAGGACTGTCCCGCGCCGGAGACAGCCGCACAGGCGTACATCGATCCGGAGAAGGGCGTGGAGACCGCGGCCGACGCATTGCAGGGCGCCAACGACATCATCGCGGAGATCATCAGCGACGACGCGGACATCCGCAAGGCACTGCGGGGCCTGCTGATGCGGCAGGGACGGCTGAGAAGCCTTGCCGCCACGGAGGAGGACAGCGTGTACCGGCTGTACTACGACTTTGAGCAGGCCATTCCCAAGCTGGCGGGGCACCAGATCCTGGCCATCAACCGGGGCGAAAAAGAGGGGCTGCTCTCCGTCACGGTATTGCTGGACCGGGAGGCCGCGCTGCCGGCACTGCGGCGGGCGGTGGTAAAGCCCGGCTCGGCGGCCATGGAATTCATCAAGGCCGCCTGTGAGGACGCCTATGACCGGCTGATCTATCCGTCGCTGGAGCGCGAGGCGCGGTCCGCCCTGACGGATAGCGCCAACGAGGGCGCTATCGGACAGTTCGCGCTGAACCTGAAGCCGCTGCTGCTCCAGCCGCCGGTAAAGGGCCACGTGACCATGGGGCTGGACCCCGGCTATGCCCACGGGTGCAAGGTGGCGGTCATCGACGGCACCGGCAAGGTGCTGGACACCACGGTGGTCTACCCCACCTACGGCGAGCGCCAGAAGCGGGAGGCCATCGCCAAGCTGACGGCCCTGTGCAAAAAACACGGCGTGGCGCACATCGCCATCGGCAACGGCACCGCCAGCCGGGAGACAGAGCAGATGACGGTGGAGATGCTGCGGGGCCTTCCGGGCGTCAGCTATATGATCGTCAACGAGGCGGGCGCGTCGGTGTACTCCGCCGGCAAGCTGGCGGCGGAGGAGTTCCCGGACTACGACGTGAACCTGCGCTCGGCCATCTCCATCGCCCGGCGGTTACAGGACCCGCTGGCGGAGCTGGTGAAGATCGACCCCAAGGCCATCGGCGTGGGGCAGTA
>OHVY01000315.1_pt1 | contig 14751 bp, 10 predicted proteins | sample 1579641 | NCBI WGS metagenome assembly OHVY01 (sample SAMEA3882536, study PRJEB24775) | human gut metagenome | biome: human-associated habitat; feature: intestine environment; material: feces | place: Netherlands | collected 2009/2010
CTGTGATGCGGCCTGCGGCGCGGCGGGTATAGATCCATACCGTCTGCAGACTCTCGCTGTAATAATACACATCGTATTTGTTCAGTTCGCCGGACTCCGACACCTTGTCGTTGCGGTACACGCTCACCGGTGCAAAGGGCAGCTGGGTGCCCTCCGACGCCACAAAGGGTCCCTGCAGACTGCTGAGCAGGACAGTGGAGGCATCCACCTGGCCGTTGGAAACGGTAAAGCCCAGAGTGGTGCCGTAAGCGCCGCCCGAAGCCGTGTTGGCCGTGAGGGCGTTGTACAGCAGCATGGCGCAGTCCTCATAGTTCATGGTCTGGCCCTGTGCCCTGTTCAGCTGGCTGCGCAGGCCCAGTTCCTGAGCCTTGTTCAGCTGCGCCGCCGGGAAGGCACCGTTCAGATCTGTCATCTTGTAGCCCAGCAGCTTGAGCACGGCCGTGCAGGCTTCTTCCAGCGTGACGGCGTTGTCCGGGCGGAAGGTGCCGTCCGTGTAGCCGTTCATCCAGCCCTGCTGCACCGCAATGCGGATGTAGGGTGCCCACTGCGAAGAGCCGGGCACGTCCTTATACAGGGTGCCCACAGCCCCCTGGGAGGCTGCGCTCTCCCGGTACGCCGAGAACGCCACCAGCATGCGGGCAAAGGCCCCGCGGGTGACCACGGCGTTCAGCGCCGCCGTCTGGGTGGAGTCCATGCCGTCCAGCGTGATGGACAGCTGCACGGCGGTGTTGGCATTGCCCGCCGCTGCGGCCGGGAGCGCCAGCATCGACACGGCCATGCTGACCGCGAGAAGGAATGCGAGAAGACGTTTTTTCATCTGGGGAACCTCCTTAATCATACCGCAGGGCTTCGATGGGGTTCAGCTTCGATGCCTTCATGGCCGGCACCAGGCCGAACACCACGCCGATGACCATGGAGAAGGCCACGGCGATGATGCACGCCGGTACGCTGATGGCCACCGGTGTCCCCATGATGTGGGACATCATCTCCGCCAGGCCGATGCCCGTAGCCACGCCCAGTATGCCGCCCATGCTGGTCAGCACCGCCGCCTCCGTCAGGAACTGCCAGAGGATGCGGCTCTGCTGCGCGCCGATGGCGATCTTCAATCCGATCTCGCGGGTGCGCTCGGTGACGGACACCAGCATGATGTTCATCACGCCGATGCCGCCCACTACCAGCGAGATAGCCGCGATCCAGATCAGCTGCTTGTTGGTGCTCTCCGACAGGCTCTGCAGATCGCTGGCCTGCTGCAGAAGGTCCTTGGACTCGTACTTGTACTTCGTGGTCCGGATGGCGTTCTCGTTCAGATACTTGGCCACATTGTCGCCGGCGGCGGTCATGTCGTTGGTGCTGGTGGCCCGCACCGCCGCGTACTGGGGCTCATCATACCGGTACGGCACCGACCAGCACACGTCCGGGATGAAAATGGTCCCCGCTGTGCTGCCGGCGTACATCTGATAATCCTTAAAGTTGTTGATCACCGGTCCGCTGCTGGACCGGGAGGAGACCACACCCACCACGGTAAACGGCATCCCGTTGATCTCGATGGTGCCGCCGATGGGGTTCTCGCCCTGGAACAGCGACTTTGCCGACTTCGCGTCGATCAGCGCCACATTCCGCCGGTTCTCATAGTCCGCCGCCGTGAAGGAGCGTCCGTAGTTCACCGCGTAGTCCACGGCCGTCAGATAGTGGTCGTCCACGCCGTACAGCGACCCGCTGAACGCCGTATTGCCCACGTATACGTTGTCGCACCACTCCCGGGAGTAGTACATACTCACCAGCGACACGCTGCCCAGCTTCTCCATCTCATCCCGCATCTCCCGGGTCACTGGGTCGATACCCTCCGGCAGCGCCGAGTAGTTCAGGTCGAAATAGTTTTGGCTGTCCGTGGCGCCGATGGTCACCCGCACCACGTTGTTGCCCGCGCCGATCAGGTTCTGCTTGATCTGCTCGTTGGTGCCCTGAATGGTGGACACGATGGTGATGATCGCGGCGATACCGATAATAATGCCCAGCATGGTCAGAAACGACCGCAGCTTGTGGCTCCACACGCCCTGAAAGGCGAGATTTATATTTTCCAACATATGGTTATCCCGCCTCCTTTATATGCCGTAGTTGTACAGCTGGTCGGTCGTGGCCTCCTGGGTGTGGGCACCCTCCACCACGTCGCGTCCATAGGGGAACGCCACATAGTCGTCGATGGTCAGCCCGCCCCGTATCTGGGTGTAGCTGCCCCACAGATCCCGGCCGGTCTGTACCCACCGCTGCTCCAGTCTGCCGTCCTCGCCCCGGGCCATCACATAGCTCTTGCCGTTGTCGGTCCGGATGAACATACTCTGCAGATACAGTGAGCTGCCGCTTTCTTCCGCGCTGGTGTCCTTCTGGTACTGTATATCCACATAGTCATTGGGCTGCAAATTCGCGTCCTCGGTGACAAACACCTTGAAGGGGTAGTAGGACACGTTCCTGTTGCCGTCGCCCCAGTTGTTGCTGTTGCTGGTGGGATAGTCGTCGATGGACACGATGGTGCCCTCGCAGGCCGCTCCGGTCATCCAGCTGCTGATGGATACGCTGTCGCCCACCTGCACGCTGCCCAGATCCATCTCGCTGAGGGTGCCGGTGACGTAATATCCGCCGCCGCCGGACAGCTCCACCACGGCCTCGCTGTTGTTATAGGCCTCGTCCGGGTCGCGGACGGTCTTCACCGTGCCGTCGAACTCCGCGTACACGTTGCCGTCGCCCAGCTCCGCCAGCTTCTTGTCCAGCTTCAGCTTCGCCACCTTCAGGTTGACCTCCTGCTCCTTTACTGCCTGAGCCTTCTCCAGAATGGCCTTGTTCAGATCCAGCTGGGTCATGGAGGACTCCAGCAGCTCCTGGATTTGGGCAATCTTCCGGGTCAGCTCTTTGTACTTGTCGCTGTCGTAGGTGCGCTCCGGGTCGATGTACTCCGGCAGATCGCAGAACCGGAAGGAAATGCTCACTGTGCCGGAAATGGGTGCACCCTCAACAGGCTGCTCTGTGCTGTTCGGTGTAAATGTCTCTGTTATCAGCAGGCCGCGGCTGGTGGGCATACCGCCCATCTTATCCTTGTCCCGGGACACCAATACCAGATAGGTGCTCACTGTCGGGGGCTTATCCATAGGTGTGGCCCGGTTTATCTCCGCACCATGCAGGAGGTTCCGCAGCACTTCATCGCTCAGAGGCTTGTTGGTCAGCCAGTAGTAGTAAATGGGCTTATCCTTGCTGTTGCCCGAGCCCTCGGCCATAGGCGTCACCAGTCCGGGCACCACGGCCTTCTCGGGGTCGTACCCGCCGGCGCCGTCCAGTCGGCTGATCTCCGCTTGCAGCTCCGCCTCCAGCTTCGTTTTTTCCGCCTCCAGCGTCTCCTTGTTCTTCGCCTTCTTCAGCAGCTCCAGCTCGTTTTTCATGACCTCCAGGTTCTCCGCCTGCCGGTCATAGTCGATCTTGGCGCGCTCCACCGTGGCCTGTGTCAGCGTGGAGTCATAGCTCACCAGCGCCGTGCCCTTCTTTACGCTGTCGCCCTCCTTGACCCACACCTTCTTCACCGTCTGGCTCTGGGAGATGTAGATCTTCTGCAATTTGTCCGTGGTCACCATGCCGCTGGTGTTGGAGGTGTCCCCCCAGTAGTCGGTCATGGCGCACTCGTTGACGGCGTATACGTTCACGTCGCCCCGCTGGGCGTTCCGGGCGATGGTCAGTCCGCCCCACACCGCGCCGCACACGCCCACCACGCAGGCGGCGGCGATAATGCCCTTTTTCAGCTTCTTGCTCATGCGGGGCTTCTCGCCGTCGGGGCGCTTTTCGCCGATATGCAGCTTTTCCCGCAGCGTCAGCTTCTCACTCATAGTCGTCACCTCCCGACAGTACGCCGTCCCGTATGGTCATGACCTTGGCGGCGTGGTTGGCGATGGAATGGTCGTGGGTGATCATGATGATGGTGGAGCCGCCGTCATGCAGCTGCTGAAACAGCTCCATCACCGCCGCGCCGCTGGCGCTGTCCAGCGCGCCTGTTGGCTCGTCGGCAAGCAGCAGCTTCGGATTGCCCACGATGGCCCGTGCGATGGCCACCCGCTGGCACTGTCCGCCGGACAGCTGGTCAGGGCGGTGCTCCACCCGGTCGGAAAGCCCCACCGTCTCCAGCGCGGCCCGGGCCCGTTCCAGGCGTTCCGCCTTCTTCACCCCGCCGTACAGCAGGGGCAGCGCCACGTTTTCCAGCGCCGTCAGCTTCGGCAGCAGATTAAAGCTCTGGAACACGAAGCCCAGCTCCTTGTTCCGCACCTCCGCCAGCTGCTTGTTGTTGCAGGTGGTCACGTCCCGCCCACCCAGCAGATAGCTGCCGCTGGTGGGCACGTCCAGACACCCGATCAGGTTCATCAGCGTGGTCTTGCCGCTGCCGGAGGGACCCATGATAGCCAGGTATTCCCCCTCCTCCACGTCAAGGTTCACGTTTTTCAGGATATGTGCCACGGACTTTCCCATGGGGTAGTCCTTGCATATATCGCGCATTTCCAAAATCATGCTCAGCCCTCCATCGGCGGAATGACCGCTGACGCGGAGGCGGCCGCGCCGCCGTGACGGTGTCGTTCTCGGCGGGCATATCGCCGCCGTCCATGCCGTCCATGCTGCCCGTGCCGTCCATATCCTCCATGCCGTCCATGCTGCCCGTGCCGTCCATATCTCCCGTGCTGCCGCCGGCGCTGGGGTCAAAGGTGGCGTCGTCATAGGTGATGCACGTCATGCCCGCCTTCAGGCTGTCGTCGGGATAGGCGATGTAGTCCTCCGCCGTCAGGCCGTCCGTCACGGGATAGGTGTCCGTCTCCGTGTTGTACTCGCCCAGGGTGACGCTCCGCTTTTCCAGCTTGCCCTTGCTGTTCTGAGCCCACACCCAGGGCTTGCCCTCGGCGTCGTTGATGAAGTAGCTGGGCAGGTTGATCAGGCTCTCGTCCTGGGTGTCCTCCTGACCGTAGTCCGGCTCTATGTACACGTGCTGGCCCATCAGCAGCCCCTCGCCGTCGCCCTCCAGCGTCACATAGAAGGGGTACTTGCTGGACATGGCCGTGTCGCTGTCGCCGTAGTCGCTGCGGCTCTGCTGGGCGTTGTTCCAGTCGATGGAGCTGATGCTGCCCTTCCACGTCTGGTCGCTGACCCGGGAACGGATGACAACCGCCGTGCCCTCGGTCAGCACGCTGGCGTTGTTTTCATTCACATAGCCCTTGATGCGGAAGCCGCCCGTCTCCACGATGGTCATGAACGGCAGGGCGTTGCCGGAGTTGTCCGTGCCGCCGTCCGGGTTCAGGGACTGCACCTCGCCGTCCACCGGGGACTTGACGGTGCTGTCGGCGGTGTTGGCCTTCAGCTTCTCAATGTCCTTTTTCTTGGTGGCGATGTTGGCCTTCGTCTCCAGCACCTTCACGTTCTGCTCCCGCAGATCCAGGGCGTACTGCCGCTTGGTGGCGTCGTCATAGGTGCTGTCCATCAGCTTCTGTATACGCTCCAGCTCCGCCTGCTGGTCCTCCAGCGTGGCGTTCAGCTGCTCCAGCTCCAGCTGGGCCATCTCCAGGTCGGTGCGGATCTGGCTGAGGTCATAGGTCAGCAGCACGTCGCCCTTTTTCACGCTGTCGCCCACCTTCACCTTGATGGTGTCGATGGTCATGGCGTCGTTTTTCTTGATGGTCGTCTCGCCCAGCGGGCTGACGATGCCCGCGAACCGGTCCGCCAGACCTACGGACCCCAGCCCGCAGATCATAGACACCGACTGCACGGAGGCCTCGCCCTCCGCTGCGCCGCAGCCGGACACACAGCCCAGCAGCATCACCAGCGCCAGTACAAAAGCCGCTTTTTTCATGTCGTGTTCTCCTTTTTCCTTCCCGCGCGCCCGCGGGATGATTTGCCTATTTACTTAGACGGCAGAAATTGTCATTCCGTTCCGCCGCTGCCCCCGACAATATCATATCATGCGCCTGGCCCTCAAAATGTGAATAAATCGTGAACACACGCTTAAGACCTTACTAAGGTTCCGTATCAAAACGGTGGCAAAACGCCCCGCGGAATATTGACAGCGTGCGGGGGAGTGTCCTATTATTATGGTGTGCCGTGTCCATCCCGGACATCTTACCGGTGTACGGGCGCCTTTCGGCGGACACGGCCCGCGTACGATACCACCGGCAGGAGGTTTTGCCATGAACAAAAAACGTATCCGCCAGATGGATCTGGCCCTGCGCCGCCGCCTTTCCGACCGTCCCGCCGCGGACTATTTTGCTCCCGGGGACGCCCTGCTCCGCGCCCTCGAGACCGAGGGCTATATGCAGCGCTTTGCCGGGCTGTTCAGCGGCGCGCGCCTCCGCTGCGCCGACGTGCTGGCCCTCTGCCGCCCGGAGCTGGAGACGCTGTGCCCCGGCGAACCGTCCGAGGGCTGGCTGGCCTATGCCTACGACTATGCCCGCCGCCTGCTCTACCCGGAAAAGACCGATGCGGAGCCCTTCGCCCCCGGTGCGGTGTTCCTGCTGTCGGTGCTGCAGGTGCTGTTCGCCGCCGAGGCGGAGCTGCTGCCCCACGACCCGGCCTGGACCTTCGATTTCCTGACCGATGATGAGCTGGCCGGCAGTCCCTGTGCCCCGTCCTATCAGCGCTTCCTGCGCCTGTGGAGGCGGGAGTTCGTCTATGAGCTGATGCGTTTGGGCCTGGAGGTCACGCCCTACCGCACCCTTGAGCATATCGCCGGTGTCCACCACCTCGCCGTCACCGCCGCCCGCGCCCTGCGGAAAAGCGGCGTGGCCGTGGACGTGGCCCTGGTCTCCGGCGCCGCCGCCGGCCACGATCTGGGCAAGTTCGGCTGCCGCCCCGGCGAGCGCGTGCCCTACCTGCACTATTTCTACACCGACCAGTGGTTCCGCCGCCGCCGGATGACCGATATCGGCCACGTGGCCGCCAACCACTCCGTCTGGGACCTGGAGCCCGACTACCTCTCCGTGGAGGCGCTGCTGCTGATCTACGCCGACTTCCGCGTCAAGCAGCTCCACGATGCGCAGGGCCGGGAGATCACACGTATCTCCACCCTGGCTCAGGCCTTTCAGGTGATCCTGGATAAGCTGGATGACGTGGACGGCGAGAAGCAGAAGCGCTATACCCGGGTCTACGCCCGGCTGGAGGACTTCGAGCAGTTCATGGTCAGCCGCGGCGTGGATGTCACCATGTCCGGCGGCGATACGCCCCCGCTGCCGGAGAAGCACACCGCCCTTATGACCGACGACGAGGCCCTCCGCGCCCTGACGCTCCGCTGCGTGGGCCACAATATGGAGCTGATGCATCGCCTCACCGATCAGCGCAGCTTCGCCCGTCTGCTGGAGGAGGCCCGCGGCGAGACGGATTGGCGCCGTCTCCGCGCTTATCTGGCGGTGATGGAGTCCTACTCCCTCTATCTGCATATCCCACAGAAGGTCCAGACCCTGACGTTCCTCTACGAGCTGCTGATGCACCGCGAGGGCGATATCCGCCGTCAGGCGGCGGCGCTGCTGGGCGAGATCATCGCTGGTTTCCACGCCGGCTACGCCAAGGAGCGCCCCGCCGACATCCGCCCGGGCCCCCGGGCCATCACCGACGTGGACCAGTGGAGGCTCTATCTGGACAAGATACTGTATCCCGACCATAAGCTCATGCCCCAGCACCGCCGCTGGATCGGCTATACCCTGAAATTCGCTGTCGGCTCCCTGCTGAGCCACTGCCCCGGCCGGGAGGAGCGCTTCCTGACCCCGGTGTTCGCCTACTACCGCAGGCCGGAGGATCTGGACGACTACACCGCCTTCCAGCTGCTGGATACCGCCGCCGCCCTGCCGGATACGGCCTATACGGCCAGCCGCGCCCGGCAGATGACGGACTTTGCCGCCGCCCTGTCCCTGCGTAAGGACCTGACCATCCGCATGGCCGCCGTGCTGTTGCTGGACCGTCTCGCCCGCCTGTACCCGGAGGACGGCCGCGCGCTGGAGGCCGTGACCGCCGTCCCCGACGGCGACAGCGGCACCCTGCGCTATCTCAAGCAGGATGTGCTCTCTCAGGGCGCGCCCCTTCTTCTGCCGGAGGACGTGGTCTCCGAGATCTTCCTGGACAACCTGAAGACCGCCACGCCGTGGATCACCAAGCAGGGCAACCTGCGCCTGCTGACGGACTTTGCCCGCAGCGGCAAAAGCCCCGCCCTCCATATCGCCACCCACCTGTCCAATCTCATCAAGGTCAGCGACCGCGTCACCGTCCGCCACAGCGCCGGCAACGCCCTGCTGGCCCTGGCGCCCCGCCTGACGGCCGACCAGCGCAACGAGGTGGCGGTGGAGCTGTGCCGCGGCCTGGAGCTGGGCCAGCAGGAGTTCACCAAGTATATCCCCGACTACCTGGGCCGTTTTGCCCTGTGGCTGCCCCCGGCGGAGCTGGATGAGGTGCTGGACGACCTCCGCGTGAACCTCAGCTCCTCCGACAGCCGCGTTACCGCCTCCGTGCTGGATACCGTGGGCGTCATCTATGAGGCGTACGATGCCTATCGCTCCCGCTTCCCGGAGACGGACGACGCCTACCGCCGCCGCCGTGAACGGCTGCTGGGCCTGCTGATGCGGGGCCTCAGCGGCATTGACGGCGCCACCCGGCAGGAGGCCCTGTTCGTGTTGGGCCGCCGGGTCTTCGGCTCCGGAGAGCTGGGCCGCCACGAAAAGCGCCGCGCCTTTATGCTCACCCAGCGCAAGCTGCTCTCCGCCCAGGACGAATTCCCCGGCGAGGGCTTGACGTTCTACTACCGGGCCGCCATGCTGGGCAAGCTCTACCGCTTCATCACCGAGGAGCGCCTGTTCCACAAGGGCTTTGACTTCGGCGCGCCCCGCCCCGTGGCCTTCTTCCCCGGCACCTTCGACCCTTTCACCCTGTCCCACAAGGGCATCGTCCGGGCCATCCGCGACCAGGGCTTCGAGGTCCTGCTGGCCATTGACGAGTTCTCCTGGTCCAAAAAGACCCAGCCCTACCGCCTGCGCCGGCGCATCGCCGCCATGGCCGTGGCCGACGTGTTCCACGTCAGCATTTTCCCGGAGGACTTCCCGGTGAACATCGCCAACCCGGAGAACCTCCACGAGCTGCGCGCCGCCTTCCCGGGCCGCAGCGTGTCCATCGTGGTGGGCAGCGACGTGGTGCTCCACGCCTCGTCCTACAAAAAGTCCGTCACGCCGGACTCCATCCACACCTTCGACCACGTGATCTTCCGCCGCACCGAGCCGGATGCCGAGCCGGCGGATTACAGCTGCATCACCGGCAAGGTGCTGGAGCTGACGCTCCCGCCCCAGCTGGAGGAGATCAGCTCCACCCGCATCCGCGAGGCGGTGGATGCCAACCGCGACATCTCCAACCTCATCGATCCCACGGTGCAGGAGTTCATCTATCGCCGCGGCCTGTACCTCCGCGAGCCCCAGGACAAGCCCGTTCTCCGCACCGAGGACCTGAGCTTCCTGCCCGCCTCGCCGGAGACGGCGGAGAAATTCCTTCGCACCATGCTCTCCGTGCCCACCGCCGCGGCGCTGCGGACGCAGATCGAGAGCCGCGGCGACGACGTGATGGTCTGCCGGGACACCGACGGCACCATTCTGGGCGCGGCTACGCCTGCCTGGACTCCGCCCGTCTCTTCGCCCGCCTGGGCGACCCGGCCCTCTCCGGTCTGGTCCGCCAGAACGCCGGCGGCCGCACCCTGCTCATCAGCGGGCTGTTCGTGCCCCGGGGCGAGCGCCAGAGCGACCTCTGCCAGCTGCTCATCACCGAGGTGCTGACCCTGGCCCTCAGCCGTGAGTTCACCTATGCCCTCTACCTTCCCCTGGAGGGCGCCGTCTCCGGCTACGGCCGCCAGCTGCTGACGCTCCAGGGCTTCGTCCCGGCTGGTGACAGCACGGACGCCCTGGCCGTGGATATGCGCTGCCCCATCGTCCTCAGCCGCAACGTGGACACCGCGGTGAAGGCGCCCTTCAGCTCCTCGCCCCGGGTGCTTGCCGCCATCGCCGCCGCCCACCGCCGCCTGCAGGCGGCGCTGACAAAGCTGCAGCCCGGATCTCTGGTGCTCAGCCTGTCCGCCGGCGTCATCTACCACCGGCTGCTCCAGCGTATCACCGGCCGCAACGGCGTCCCCGCGGAGCCCACCACGCCCCGCGTCCTCGGCCCGGATATCTGCGTCCCCTACGGCAAGATCCTCCGCGGCGTGGCCGTGCCCAACACCGTCACCAAGACCCTGCGTACCGACAAGGTCTACGAACCGGACCTCAGCACCTATTCCATCGAAGCCTACCCCGACTACTCGCCCCTGCCCGACCAGGTCCGCACCATCCACGCCTTTGCCCGCCCCGTCATTCTCGTGGACGATATGCTCCACGACGGCAAGCGCATCCGCCGCCTGGCCCCGCTGCTCGCCGAGACGAACACCCCCGTGGATCAGGTGCTGGTGGGCTACCTCACCGGCATGGGCCGCGACCTCATGGAGCAGCTGGGCTACGACGTGGACGCCATCTACTACCTGCCCAACCTGCGCCTGCGCTTCGTCGAGTCTACGCTCTATCCCTTCATCGGCGGCGATACCGTCCGCCGCAGCGAGGCCCTGCCCGGCGGCCTTCAGCCCGCCGTCAACCGCATCCTGCCCTACGCCGCCCCCGAGTACACCGGCATGGACGACGAGACCGCCTGGGAGCTCTCCCTCTGCTGCCTCGAAAACGCCCGCGACATTCTTCTGGCCCTTGAAACGGAATTCCGTTCCCTCTACGCCCGCAACCTCACCCTCAGCCGTCTCGGCGAAGCGGTCATCCTGCCCCTCTGTCCCGACAAGGGCGGCTGCATGACCTACGATCTCTCCCGCGCCGCCAGCACGTATCTTGAGGGAGATATAGAGCTCCTCAAACGTATGCGCCCCAGATAAAGGCACATCTTTTGCGCCAATACTTCGTTGCGTCGGCTTGACGTACACACGGTACGCCTGCGCCTCCGCGCCTCGTCTTGACACAAAATCTGAACCTTTATCAAGACTGTGCGGCGCCGCCTCGTCATCGGCACAGATAAAAGGAGAAACCACTATGATCGATCTCAACGATACCGCCCTGCCGCGCATCCCGTCTAAGTGCCGCGTCACCCTGCTGGCTCTGGGCGATGTGGGCAGCACGCTGTTGATGGGCCTGCGGCTCATGGGCGGCGACGTGATAGGCTCCATCGGCATCTGCGACGTGCGCCCCGGCGTCTCCGAGCGCTGGGAGTTCGAGCTGAACCAGATACAGTCCCCGGACGGTGCGGCGCTGCCCCCGGTGGACATCATCGCGCCGGAGCAGCTGTTCGACGGCGACGTGTTCCTGTTCTGCGCCTCCCGGATGATCCCGGATACCTCCGTCACGGCGGGGGATGTCCGCATGGCCCAGTACGGCCTGAACCGGGAGCTGGTGTCCATCTACGCCCGCATGGCCCGGGCGAAGGACTACCGCGGCCTGTTCTGTGTGGTCAGCGATCCGGTGGACCCACTCTGCCGTGCCGCCCTGCGTGAAAGCGGCCTGTCCCCGGCCCAGGTCCGGGGCTTCGGCCTGGGCGTTATGCACGCCCGCGCCCTGTACTACGCCCGGAGGGACCCCCGCTTCGCGTCCTACCTCACCGAGGGCCGCGCCTTCGGCCCCCACGGCGAGGACCTGGTGCTGGCCAACTCCGTGGCGCATTACGACGACGCCCTGTCCCGCGAGCTGACGGATAAAGTCGCCCACGCCAATCTGGAGATGCGTAAGCTGGGCTACAAGCCCTATGTGGCCCCGGCCCTGTCCTCCGGCGCGCTGAGCCTGCTGGCCCTGCTGCGGGGGCAGTGGCATTATTCCTCCGTCTACGACGGTCAGGTGTTCATGGGCTGCCGCAATCGTCTGACCCCCGCCGGCATCGAGACGGAGCCGCTGACCCTGCCGCCCGCCCTGCAAAAGCGTATCGACGACACCCGCGCCAAGCTGAACGCCATAGAATAACGGAGGTATCCGCCATGCTCACCGTTCTGCTCCCCGAAAACGACCGCAGCCCCGCCCTGCGGGACCTGCTGGTGCCCCTGCTGCCCCCGGGCAGCGATATCCGCGACCCCGATGACGGGTTGGAGGACCTGGCCGGCCGCCGTCTGCTGTTCGCTGTGGCGCTGGATGAGGGCGGCTGCAATATGGCCTATTACCGTATGCTCTCCCGCCTGCGCCGCAGCACAGATCTGCTCTCCAACAGTATCGGCGCGTGCATCGTCACCGGCGTGGGCGAGTTCTACACCAAGGATGTGGCCCGGGACATGGTCTTCGCTGCCAACCAGGCGGGCTGCGGCTTCCTCGGCCGCCCGCTGGTGGAGGCCACCGGTTCCCTGCGGAATTTCCGCACCCAGGCCCAGATCGGCGGTACCGATGAGGTCACGGCCTTCCATGCCGCCGTGGCGGAGCTGCTCTCCCGCCTGAACGGCTGGGAAAAGCCCGCCCCCATCCGCCATGTGCTGGCTCTCCACGCCTCCCAGCGCGCCACGTCCAACACCCTGGCCCTGTGGGAGCTGGTGAAGGCCGGTCTTCCGTCGGACCTCGGCGTGCAGGAGATCTGCCTCCGCAACGGCACCATGGCCGACTGCAACGGGTGCAGCTATACCGCCTGTCTCCACTTCGGCGAGCAGGGCGGCTGCTTCTACGGCGGCCCCATGGTGGACGAGGTCTATCCCGCCGTGCGGAAATGCGACGCCCTGGTCATGCTCTGCGCCAACTACAACGACGCCCTGGCTGCCAATCTGACCGCCTGTGTCAACCGGCTCACGGCCCTGTTCCGCCAGACCCGTATGTACGACAAGCGGATCTTCGGCCTGATCGTCTCCGGCTACTCCGGCGGCGACCTGCTGGCCCGCCAGCTGATCTCCGCCCTGAATATGAACAAGTCCTTCTACCTTCCGCCCCGCTTCTCCCTGCTGGAAACGGCCAATGAGCGCGGCAGCCTTGTGAAGCTGCCGGGCATCGAGGCGCAGGCGGCGGCCTTCGCCCGGCACATCGCGGAGAGCTGAATAACCCCGCCGCAAACCGGGGAAAATACTTCCATCAATCAAAAGGAGGTGTGTTCCATGCAGGCAATGGTGTTGGAAAAGGCGTGCATCCAGTGCGGACTGTGCGCGGGGCTGTGCCCGGAGGTGTTCGAGCTGAACAGCGGCGAGCCCGCCCGGGTGACGGTGGACCCTATCCCGGACGCGCAGAAGATCGGCGTGCAGGAGGCGGCGGACAGCTGTCCCGTGGCCGCCATTCAGGTAACGGCGTAAAAATCCCCGGAAATGCCGCAAAAACCACTTTACAACGGTGATTTTCTGTGGTATCATCTCAAAGTACGCGCTAAGCGCGTCCGACCCCTGCCTTAGCCCTGCGGAGCGTTCCATCTCTCCCACGGCCCAGGCTGCGGGCGTATTTCAAGAAAGGTGGAAACACGACTATGATGCTGAAAGACCAGAAGACCTCTATCATCGAGGCCAATCGCACCCACGAGACCGACACCGGCTCCCCCGAGGTCCAGGTGGCCATTCTCACCGAGCGTATCAACCAGCTGACCGCGCACCTGAAGGTCCATCCCCATGACTTCCACAGCCGCCGCGGTATGCAGATGATGATCGGTAAGCGCCGTCGTCTGCTGGACTACCTGGCCAAGAAGGACATCGAGCGTTATCGTGCCCTGATCGCCAAGCTGGGTCTGCGTAAGTAAGTTGAAACAGGGTGATGTGCGCTTGCGCATCACCCTTCTTTCACATTCTGCGCCGTGTACAAATTGACCATTAGCAGTTGAAAATGCGCCGAAATTCAGGGTTTCGGAGCGTTTTCAAGTGCTAACGGCGATAGGTCGCGGGCAGAATGCCATTTCACAAAAAAGGAGAAACGATATGTCAACGATCATCACCAAGCGCCAGTTCCCCCACTATCACAAATACACCATGGACCTGGCCGGCCGTCCCCTGACGCTGGAGGTCGGCAAGCTGGCCGAGCTTGCCAACGCCGCCGTCATGGTGGGCTATGGCGACACCCGCGTCCTCTGCTGCGTCACCGCCGCCCCCCGTCCCCGCGACGGCATCGACTTCTTCCCCCTGTCCGTGGACTTTGAGGAAAAGCTGTACGCTGTGGGCCGCATCCCCGGCTCCTTCATGCGCCGCGAGGGTCAGCCCTCTCTGCCCGCCGTGCTGGCTTCCCGCGTCATCGACCGCTCCATCCGTCCCCTGTTCCCCGGCGACTTCCGCAACGACGTGGTCGTGACCTGCACCGTCATGAGCGTGGACCGGGACTGCTCCCCGGAAGCCGCTGCCATGGTCGGCGTGTCCGCCTGCCTGGCTGTGTCCAACATCCCCTGGGGCGGCCCCATCGGCTGCCTGGAAGTGGGCTATGTGGACGGCCAGATCGTCATGAACCCCAACCAGGAGCAGCGCCACAACTCCAAGCTGGACCTGACCGTGGCCGCCACCAAGGAGAAGGTCGTCATGATCGAGGCCGGTGCCGACCAGATCCCCGACGATGTGATGTATGACGCCATCGTCAAGGCCCACGAGGAGATCAAGGCCCAGGTGGACTTCATCAACAAGATCGTTGCCGAGATCGGCAAGGAGAAGATGACCTACGACCACGCCGACTTCGACCAGGAGCTGTTCGACAAGATCGTCGAGGCCACCATGGACGAGGCCAAGGCCGCCATGGACACCGACGACAAGAACGTGCGTGAGGAGCG
>OHVY01000336.1_pt1 | contig 14034 bp, 20 predicted proteins | sample 1579641 | NCBI WGS metagenome assembly OHVY01 (sample SAMEA3882536, study PRJEB24775) | human gut metagenome | biome: human-associated habitat; feature: intestine environment; material: feces | place: Netherlands | collected 2009/2010
GGTAATAGAAAATGCAGAAAGATTTGGACTAGCAACACTTCATCAGTTACGTGGAAGAGTAGGACGTGGAGAATATAAATCATATTGCATTTTAAAATATGAGGGCAAACGGAAAAAATACAAAAGAGAGAATGAAAATAATGTGTCAAACAAACAATGGATTTGTTATTTCTGAAAAAGACTTAGAATTAAGAGGTTCTGGTGAATTCTTTGGAACAAAACAACATGGATTACCAGAATTTAAAATAGCAAATTTATTTGAAGATATCGAAATATTAAAAAAAGTACAAGATGTAGCAATAAAAATTATGAATGATGATCCAAATTTAACAAAAGAAAAGAATTTAGAGCTGAAGAAACAAATAGAAAATAAATTTAAGGATAGAATAGAAATATAAATTACAATTTGCAAGGCGTATAAAATCACTTTTTTTACTAAAAATAGTAAAAGAGGTGGTTTTTTTATGTTTAATTTTAATACTGATTTAGCTGATGAAAGAAGAGATATTTTTAGAAAAGCTAATAATTTAGAAGAAATTCCTGGGATAGAAACAGAAACAATTGAAGAAGACCAAAATATAAAAACAAATAGGGTAAAAATCATAGATAATCAAGGAGCCCAAGCAATTGGAAAACCAATGGGAACATATGTTACCATTGATATAAAAAATTTGAAAATTGCAGAAGATGCAGAGATACAAAAGGCTTCTGAAATTGTTACAAAAGAATTAAAAGAACTAATTAATAAACATGCAGATAAAGAAGGAGATATTTTGGTAGTTGGACTTGGAAATGTATATGTAACACCAGACTCTCTAGGACCAAAAGTAGTAAATGAAATTGATATTACAAGGCATTTATTAAAATATGCTCCACAATATTTGGAAGAAGGCACAAGGCCTGTTAGTGCAATAGCTCCGGGAGTTTTACGGTACAACAGGAATAGAAACAATGGAGGTAATAAAAGGCATAGTGGATAATATAAAACCAAAACTTATAATTGTAATAGACAGCTTAGCATCAAAAAGTATTGAAAGAATAAGCAGTACAGTACAATTATCAGATACTGGAATTGTTCCTGGAGCAGGAGTAGGAAATGCGAGAAATGAAATAAGTCAAGTTACGCTAGGAATTCCTGTAATTGCAATAGGAGTACCGATGGTAGTTGAAGCGGCAACAATTGCAGCAGACAGTATAGATGTGTTTATAGAAAAACTACAAAACGAAGGAGAATCAAATGACTATTTGAACAAATTAAAAGATGAAGATAAATATGGAATAATAAAAGAGGCTCTTATTCCAAAAGAATTTAATCTAATTGTTACACCAAAAGAGATTGATGAACTTATTGAAAATATGAAAGATGTAGTTGCAAGAGGAATAAACTTTGCACTATAGTTTATTTCAAAATTAAATGAAATCCATATAATAAAATTAAGTGAATAGGATAAAATAAATATAGCAAATACTTTGTATCTTTGCCTTTTTTGCCATTGTATGCAGCAAAGAATAAACTAGGAATTATTGTGCCAATAAATAAGTACAAATATTCTTTTGGAAAGACACCATATTTAATGCATGGAATACAATATTTTATCAATGTTGCAAATATAAAGAATATACAAGAGTTAAAAATATTGTTTTTAAAAATATAAAAAATCAATATAATTGCAACTCCATAGGCTCCATAGTCACAATTAGAAAATTGTGCAATAAGGGCAAGCAATATACCTGAAAGAATTCCTATAAATTTATATTTACATTTATCATATATGTATATGCTTAAAAGACCAAGTAGCAAAGTAAAGAATATATTTAAATAAAAGGTATCAGAAATAATTGAGTGGAATAACATAAAGGGAATTTGCGAGATAACAGCAAACAAAAATAATCTTAAAAAATATTTTTTAAGATTTTTTGTATGAATATAACCTTCTGATATTTGAAAAGCAAATATAGGGAAGGAAATGCGACCAATATAATTTAGATATGAGAATTTTCCAAATATGGTATAACCTAAGTGATCTATAAACATTGTAATTACTGCAATTATTTTTAAAACAAAAGAACTCATTAAAATACCTCGTGCGTTTTTGTTTTAATTTATATCACATTAAATATAATATTGCAAATTACAATTTATCTAATTATGAATTTTTTCTAATCTGTAGATTTTGCACAGATTGCAATCATTACAAATATAAACTCTATTATCAAAGATTAGTTTTATAGTATTAATAAATTCGTCCTGAACGTTATCTATAGCATGTATATAAATTTTTTCAGGCAATAAAGTAAGCAAAGTATTTAAAGCATAATCATTAGAAGAAAATGTTATATCAGATAAATATTTACTATTTAAAGAGCTATCATCAATACTTATAATGTTTTTAAATTCGTCAAGGAGAATTGTTTCTTGATTTTGATATATTAAATGTATTATAGATGTTTTGCTTTCTTTAGAGTTTATATAACATTTTAGTAAATCAACAAATTCATTATATTCTCTATCAATTACAAATTTATTTACTGCTAAATCTACAATATAATCTATAATTTTAATATAATCATTAATTCTAAAATTGATAAAACCATCTAATATAACAGACTTATTGTTTGCAAAATAATCTATAAGAGAAATTTTTAAACTATCTTTTCTAAGAGAAACTTCGTCCAAATCTCCACAATACAAATAGTTTTTGCAGATATCTAGAATTTTTCTTTGTTCTATATCTGTAAAATAAAAATAATTGCTAGAAATTATACGTTTTATAAGATTTTCTTCATAAAGATTTATAATTAATGAAGATAAAATGTCAGCTATAATAGTATAAAAAGTATCTAGTTCTTTACCCTTATAGTGTATTATAAAATTGTTATACAATTTAAATTTGGAAGTAGAGATATATAAATTATTAAGCTTTGCATTACTAAACTCATCTAGTAGATAATTAATAGCTCTATTATTGTTAGTTTTGATACATAAAGATTTAAGCACAAAAATTCTCCTTTCTAATATATGTTATTATCTACTAAAAACTAATTAGATATACATATATTATGTAAGAAAAGGAGAATTTGAAACTTGTTTATTAATAATAAATCATGTAATCAATATCTGGAAAGATTTTATCTAGTTTCATTATTGATTTTAAGAATTCTTCATCAATTTTGTCTGCTTTAATTTGTTCATATAGTTTTGTAAATCTTCCAATATGATCTTTTATTCTTTTCTTTGCATAATCGACCATTGTTCCATTTGTAATAATAAACAACCAATCACTACTTTGGGCTAAAAGCAATTCACGTGCACATTGGTTAAGAGCTTTTTTCTTTAAGCCTTTTGCATTAGGATAAAGTCTAGCTAGTTCACACATTCTGTCGCCAGCTACGTGTAAATGTTTGTGAACATAATCATTAGTAGGGTTAAGCCAAACTTCACTATATCCATTTGCTCCCCAACTAGATCTACAAGGTGAAGCAATTTGCATTCTTGGATATTTATCGATATATTCACCAGGGGTAATTAATTTAAAATTACAATCGTCGTAATAAATTTTCTTAAATAAAACATATAGCCAATAAGGACCTTCGTACCACCAATGGCCATAAAGCTCTGCATCATAAGGACATACAACAATAGGTGGGACATCCATAAATTTTGACAAGTCATTTATTTGGTTAACTCGTGAATCTAAAAAATGACCTGCTTGCTTTTCTGCTGAATCTTTTGCCCATTGTACATTATAGTAATCTTTAAATTCTGTTTTACCAGTAATCCTATGATATTTAATACCAGTGTTTACACGAACACCGTTTTTTGCAATATATGGTTTGATGTAATCATAATCAGCATCATAACCAATATCTCTATAAAATTCTCTATAATTAAAATCACCAGGGTAGCCACAAATAGAGCTCCAAACTTGTTTAGAACTTTCTATATCACGACCAAATGCAACTATACCTTCTGGAGATACAATTGGAGTAAAAGTTCCATAAATAGGAGTAGGGTCGGCAAATAAAATACCATGTGATTCTGTAATTATGTACTCAATACCGAATTCTTTTAAATATTTATCTGCTTCTGGAACATAACCACATTCTGGAAGCCAAATTCCTCTAGGCTTTTTACCAAAGTATTTTTCATATGTTTGAACTCCAACAGCAATTTGGGCTTTGACTGTTTTTTCATTAACATATAGAATTGGAAAATAGCCATGAGTAGCTCCACATGTGATTATTTCTAATACACCAATATCTTGAAAATGTTTAAAAGCTTCTATCAAATTACATTTATAAATATCTTTAAAAACATGTAAATCATTTGAATACCTATCTAAATAATAGTGAGATAGTTCATTTAATCTTTTATCATAAGCAGTTCTTACAACTTCTTTTTTACAAAGTTCAATATGTTTTTTTAAATATTTTATATATCTGTTTTGTAATAGTTTGCTATCAAGCATAGAAAGAAGAGGAGGGGTAAGTGACATTGTTATTCTAAAATCAACTTTCTCTTCCTCTAACTTTTTAAAGTTTAATAATAGTGGAATGTATGTTTCCGAAATAGCTTCAAAAAGCCATTCTTCCTCTAAATAATCTTCACTTTCTGGATGATGTACAAAAGGTAGATGTGCATGTAATATGAAGCTTACATATCCTTTTTCAGTTTTCATTATTTTCTCCTTTGTTCTTACATAAAAGTAGATGTAGGGTTATTAATATTAAATATGTTTTCATCTTTATATATTTCTTTGTATAAAGATGTTAAATTATATATTCTTCCAAAATATTTAATGAATTCTAAATTGGCAACATCTTTTGAATATGTTTTATTTGTTTTTACATCTCTATAATAAAGAGTTTTTTGAGCTTTTTCAAAAAGAACGTGACCGTTAGGCGATTCAATTTTGTTCGAAGAAGTAACATATAAGTAATTGTTTGGAATTGATATATTATTATTTTTTGGCCTTCTTCCAAGTTCAACAACATATTCGCATTTTTCATCATTAATATTAAAATACCAACAATTTGCAAAATCATTTATTTCAATTTCAAAGGTATAATTCATTGTGACATTGTGTATTATTAAAACAGGTTTGGTTGTATTAAAAAAGTCTTCTCCATATTGTTTAATATAATTTTTTCTATCCTCATCTGAAACATCCCAATAGACGAAAAGTGTTTTTGGGGTTTGCGCTAATACCTTGACAATTGTTTGATTGTATCTGTAAGGCAAGTCATAGTATTCCAATAAATTAATTTTAGAAGAGGCTGACTTCTTTGTGCTTTTTTTAGCAGTACTCTTTTTTGATGTTGCTTTTGTAGACTTTGCTTTAGTAGATGCATTTTTACTAGGAGCTTTTTTGGAAGTTTTTGAAACAGTAGCGTTAGTAGATCTTGTTGCTTTTTTAGCAACTGTTTTTGTTGTAGTTCCTTTTTTGGCTACCGGCTTTGTATTAGATTTTTTTTGAATTTTAGAAGTCTCTTTAGAAACTAAATCTTTATTGCTTTTTTGAGAAGCTTCTTTTGTAGCTTTTGGCATTAAAATTCCTCCTTAGTAAAATAAAATATTATTATATATAATATATCAAAAATAGAATTAATTCAATAGAAAAAACAATAAAAATTTTTTTTGCAAATATTGTAAATATGTGTTTACATTTGACGAAAAATCTTATACAATATACAAGAAATATTATACACTAAACTAATGAAAAATTGAAAGGGGCAAATGCCATGAAAATACTAATGCTTACATGGGAATATCCACCAAGAATAGTTGGGGGAATTGCTAGAGTAGTAAATGATTTATCAAAAAGATTAATAAAAGATGGACACGACGTTTACGTTGTTACATATAGGGAAGGAAGCGCACCATATTATGAAAATGATAAAGGTGTTCATGTGTATAGAGTAGATAACTATATGATAAATCCAAATAATTTTATAGATTGGATAATGCAACTCAACTTCAACATGGTAGCTAAGGTAAATGAATTGATAGCAAAAGGAGAAAAGTTTGATGTAATTCATGCTCACGATTGGCTAGTAGCTTATGCAGCAAAAACATTAAAGAATTCTTATGATTTACCATTAGTCAGCACAATACATGCAACAGAAGCTGGAAGAAATGGTGGGATTCATGATGAAGTTCAAAGATATATAAATGATACAGAATGGATGCTTACATATGAATCATCAGAAGTAATAGTAAATAGTAAATTTATGAAAAACGATTTACAAAGACTATTTGGACTTCCATATGAAAAAATAAATGTAGTAGCAAATGGAATAAATAGTACGGCATATAGTGGAGTAGAAAAAGATTACGATTTTAGAAGACAATATGCAGCAGATAATGAAAAAATAATACTATTTATGGGAAGATTAGTATATGAAAAAGGTGTTCAACATCTAATTTCTGCAATGCCAAAAATACTAGAAAACTATCATGATGCAAAACTTGTAATAGCAGGCAAAGGTGGAATGCTAGATGAATTAAAAGCACAAGTAGAGGCAATGGGACTAGGTCAAAAAGTATATTTTACAGGTTACTTAAATGCAAAACAAGTTTCAAAAATGTATAAATGTGCAGATATATCAGTATTCCCAAGCACATATGAACCATTTGGAATAGTAGCGTTAGAAGCAATGTTAGCTGGAGTCCCAACAGTGGTTTCAGATGTAGGTGGATTAAATGAAATAGTAGAGCATGGAGTAGATGGAATGAAATCTTATGCAGGTAATCCAAATTCTCTTGCAGATTCAATTCTTGAATTATTATTCAATCCACAACTATGTGAAAGTATATCAAAAAAAGCAAAAACAAAAGTAAAAAATGAATATTCATGGACAAAAATAGCACAAGATACACACTTTATATACCAAAAAGCTATTTGCCAAACAATGGCAGAACGTCAAGCTCATCAAATAGCGCAAGAAAATGCAAAGAAAGAAAAGAAAATAAAATCAGTAGAAACAGAAATTACAAATTTAATTTCGTTTAATAAGAAGCGTCAAGCTTATGCATAAAGTAATAATAGACAAATGAGACACAAGGAGGAAAGATAAATGTATGTTTATGATGAGGCTAACAATCTAGCAAAAGCAATACAGGAGAGTAAAGAGTATAAGGAATACAAAAAGATAAAAGAAGAGATAGATGCAGTTCCAGAGATGAAAGCAAAAATAGAAGACTTTGAAAAAACAAGATACGAAGTACAAGTTATGTCATTCCAAGGAGAAAAGCAAGATGAAGAAAAAATGAAAAAACTTCAAGAAATGTATAATGTACTAAATGCAGAACCAAAAATAAAAGAGTATTTTGATATAGAAGTAAGATTTAATATAATGCTTGCAGATGTAAACAAAATAATAAGTGAATCAGTAAAAGATTTATTATAAATATTAACTGTAGTGGCGGACCATGTGTCCGCCATAATATATTGCATATATATAATTTTACAACAATTTAATTGCGGGTCGCTGTGGACAGCGACCCCTACAAATAAAAAATGTAAAAAAGCATTGACAGCCAAACAACGTTTTGGTAAAATATAAAACACAAAGGAGGTAAAAAATGGAAAACTATAAAAATGAGATTTTAGAAATTGAAGTCGGACCTAATGGAGAACTTGACGAAAAAACAGCAAAATTTGTGATAGAAAAGTGTCAAGAAGCAAGAGATGAGAATGTTTGGTATACACAAGAAGAAGTAATAAAGGCATTGGAAACACTAGAAGAAAAGAATGAAAAATGCATAAAATCATTTATACTAAAAGAGCAAAAGTAGAATTAGAAAACTTATATAACTATATTTATTTTAATCTAGCAAATCCAATTGCGGCAAAAAGATTTAAAGCCAATATTATAAAACCAATTTCTAACCTAGAATATTTCCCATATATGGGAAAGAAAATTTTAAATTCAAAATTCAGATATTTAATTTTTTATTCAGTAAATAATCAAAACGTTGAAATCCAACGAATAATTCACAAAAACCAAAAAGTAAAATATATCTAACGAAAAAAGTATACCAGTAGTAAATACTATTATTAATAGTGCAAAAATAAGAAAAATGGCATTGCCACACTTTCCTATTCAACAAAAAATACGCACTTAAAAATAAGTGCGTATAATAAAATATATTTTTTAAAATTATTTTTCCTTTAAAGCTAATACACAAGTGTTTCCAATTGCAGTAAGTGTAGCTAAAAATGAAAGTATAGACCCTACAAAAGGAATTTTAAATAACAGTTGCAATATTACTGTAACAATAATTAATAGAGCAAAAGAGTTAATGGCTGTTTTGGTCATATTTTTAATATACTCAGTAATTAATATTGCAAATATAGGAGTAGCAATTAGTAATACTACAACATAAAGTAAAGCTAACACAACACCTAAAGCTGAGCCAACACCAGTAATAAGTAGTAATATACAAGCTAGTGGAACAAGTATTAATATTCCTAAACCAATTGCTAGATTTATTAACATATTTTTTGTGCTAACATTAGAAAGTTTATTAAAGAAGTTTGGCATAAATTTTTTGATAATCCAATATGCAACTGATACATATATTAGAGTGGTTAATAAACTAATTAAAAAGCTATCAACACCTTTTAATGGGTTAGAGGTATATTTTGTGAAACTAGAATTACCAGCTACTATATCTTTAGAAACTTCAATTTCATTTTTTGAAGTATAATTAAAATCTCCTACAATTTTACAATCTATACTTTTTCCATCTTCTTCATTTTTAAATTCTATTTGCTTTGATTTTACAGTTGCGTTTCCTTGAACCTTTCCGGAGAAGGTGAATTTGTTAGCACTTTCAACATTTAAATCTTTAGCACATAGTCACTATGCTATCTGAATTTATAAATAAGTTTCTGTATGCGTAACCGCCTATATTTGCATTGCCAGAATTTATGTGCAAATCTCTGTGCACAATTCCATAATAATTCATATTAAAATCTTTACAACTAGTATACAAATCTCCAGAAATTTGACAATTTAAATTTATCTTATTACATACAGCATAAACGTTTCCATGAACTACAGCATTTTTTGATAAAATAATTTCATTTGCACAAATAAATAAATCACCTTTAATTTCTACACCAGGCTCTACGATGAACTTATTTGCTGTAATAAACACATTTCCACTGATTATAGGAAATTTATTTATATTTGATATTTTTTGACTTCCATCTTTATCAATTTCGTCAGCATATGAAACATCAGACTTAATAGATACTGTACCAGCTGTTGCGAATAAATTTCCAGAAATAATGTTGCTTGCCGAAGCGCTTCCAGAAGTAGGAGCGATATTAAGATTATCAACACTTGCATAAACATTTCCAACAATAGGATTACTTATATTTGCTTCTTTATCTGAGACATACAAATCATTATTTATAATATCTGAAGGAGAAGATGTATCTACCGGAGTTCCACCTTCCATAGAAATTGGAACCGCATCTGAGTTAGCATTTGTAGCAAAACATATAGATGATATTATACAAAGAATTGTAAATATACAAAAAGATAGTTTGAATTTGTTTTTCATCATAAAAAACCCCCTAAAAATAATAATTATAACAATAATATATAGCTTATTATTAAACTTTGTCAACAGAAAAACAATATTTTGCCAATGGACAAATATCACATTTTGGGTTACGAGCAAGGCATATATTCCTTCCATGCCATATAAAAATGTGATTAACATCTTTAAAGTATTTTGGAGGAATAATTTTAATAAGGTCTTGTTCGATTTTTGAAGGATCTGTATTAGCTGTTAGACCTAATCTTGTTGCAATTCTTTTTACATGAGTGTCAACTGCTATTCCAACAGGGTTATTAAAAGCTTCTAACATTATTACATTAGCACTTTTTCTACCAATACCAGGCAATTCCATTAATTTATCTATATTTTGAGGTAAAGTTCCATTATATTCTTTTAGAACTTTTTCTGAATAAGCTTTTATATTTTTGGCTTTAGTTTTATAAAAACCACAAGGATGAATTAAATCTTCTAATTGGGATAAAGGCACGTTTATAAAATCTTGAGGAGTATTGTAATTCTTAAAAATGTTTGGAGTTGTTTTATTTACTCTATCATCAGTGCATTGAGCAGATAACATAACAGCTATACCAAGTTCGAATGGAGTGGAAAAGTCTAAACTACATTTGGCATCAGGGTAAGTTTTTTTCAATATTTCTATTATCTTAATAATATTATCTACAGCTATTTTATGTTGCAAAAGTATCACCCTTTCGTTAATTAATTAATATATTATAATAATAAACAAGAATCATCTAAAAGTAAATAGAGGAGGTAATAATGTTAAAACTATTTAAAAAAACATTAGCTGTATGCTTAATTGGTTTTGGACTGCGGAGTATTGCTAGTTATATTACTTCCTTTTACAGGTTGGCTATTTATTATAGGTATTACAATTGTGGTAGTTGGAATAGCATGGCTTTCTTGTTAAAAAAATAAATTGTATTATGAAATAAAGGAGAGTGCTTTAAATGACAGTTGTTGTAAAAAAAGTTCCTAAGTTTTTGAGAGGAATAGTAAAATTGATTTTTGGTGTAAAGTAATACATACAAAAAAGCATAAAAAAAATAGGTTATATAAAAAACCTATTTTTATGCTTTTTGTATTTTACCTGAACGTAGGCATTTAGCACATACTTTAACTTTTTTTGGTTGACCATCAACTATTGTTTTAACAGTTCTTAAATTTGGTTTCCAAGTTCTAGTTGTTCTTTTACTTATATGAGAACGAGTAATGCTTAATTTGTTTCCAAAATTTATTGATTTATCACATATTTCACATTTTGCCATAATATTATGAGCACCTCCTATTATTTACCTAATAAACTGACTAAATACTAGTTTAGCATAAATAAAAAAATATTACAAGAGTTTAACTAAAAAAAATTAAAATTTAGGAGGACAAGCATGACTAATTTATTAAATTTAATATATCCAAATGTATGCGGGTTTTGTAATAAAGTATGCAAAAATGAATTTTGTAATAAATGTAAAGTAAAAATAAGAAATAATCAAATAAATGTAATTATAAAACCTAGAAACAAATATTTTAAAGAATTAATAAGCATTTTTAAATATGAAGGAATAATTAGAGATAAAATATTACAATATAAATTTGAAGACAAAGCATATATGTATAATACATTTGCAAAAATAATATTAAAAAATGAAAAAATATGTGGACTTTTAAAAAAATATGATATAATTATTCCAGTTCCAATACATAAGAAAAGAAAAGCACAGAGAGGATATAATCAAACACAGCTAATAGCAAGTAAAATATCAAAATATGTGGAAATAAAACTTTGTGATGATGTATTAATAAAAAGTAAAAATACTATAGCTCAAAGTAAATTAAATAAAAATAAAAGAAAGCAAAATATAAAAGGTGCTTTTAAGATTTTAAATTCAGAAAAAATTCAGGGCAAAAACATTCTGCTATTTGATGATATATACACAACTGGCAGTACAGTGAATGAATGCAGTAAAATTTTAACAAGGGCTGGAGCAAAAAGAATTGGAGTTTTAACAATTGCAAAAGATTAAAACAAAGAGTTAATAAACTTTGTAGGAAGGAGAAACATGGAAGATTTAGTAGAAAGTATATTAGATTATGTAAGAGCAGATTATACAGATTATGCGATAATGATAAATGGTGAATGGGGAAGCGGAAAAACTTATTTTTGGAATAACAAGATAAGAAATAAAATAGATTCACTACAATTGAATGGAAAACAATATACAACAATTTATATGTCTTTATATGGAATATCTAATTTAGAAGAAATAAGCAAAAAAATTTTTATAGAAACCACTCAATTAATGGACAAGAATATGAGAAAATATATGAATGCAACAGGACAGCAATCTATTCCAGAATATGCAAAAACTGGATTAGATATGGCAAATCTTTTTGGAGTTACTCAAAATGGAGATAAAGTAGATTATAGTAAGTTTTTCTCAACAGATGACAAAGTTTTATGTTTTGACGATTTGGAAAGAGCAAATGTAGATGTTATAGATATACTTCGGATATATAAATAACTTTGTTGAACATGATCATATTAAGACAATAATAATATGCAATGAAAAAGAATTATCAACAAAATTAAAAAGCACAAATTTAGAAATGAAAACATTCATAGCAACATATCTTTTAGATAAAGAAGGAGATTTATCTAAAACAGATAAACCAATGGTAGAAAAAATAAGAGATAAGATTGAATATGTATTTGATAAAGCAAATGACTATGAAAGAATAAAAGAAAAATTAATAGGTGAAACATTTGAATATGTTCCAGAGTTTAGTTATATAATAAATGGAATATTAATGCGTTATGAAAATAATCCAGATCTAATTAGATTTTTGAGAGAAAATACAAATTATATAATATCAACATTTAATAAAAGTGGGACAAGAAACTTAAGAATATTAAAACATGCATTAAATGATTTTAAAAAAATATATGAAATGGTTAATAAATATTATCCAAATACAAATTATAGAGTTTTACAAACTATGCTAATATTTACAATAGCAATATCTTTTGAAATTAAAGCAGGAAAAATAACAAAGGATAAATTTATAAACATAAAGGATAATGAAGAATATAAGTCAATATTAGTTTCATCTAGAGTATTAATGGATAACAGACAGTTTTATATTAAAGAATTTGATAATAATTATTACTATAACTTTAAATCAGAATATCGTTTCTTTAAATTTATAGAAATGTATGTAAGAACAAGAATTTTTGATATGAAAACATTCAAAAAAAATATGGAAACAATTATAAATACAATAGATACAGAGAAACTTCCAGGATATAAAAGATTACTTACAGAAGAGTATTGGAAAATTTCAGATGATCAATTTCCAGGAGTAATTGAAGAAGTAATTGAAGATGTAAAAGAGGGAAATGTTAAGCTATTAGACACGGTAAAATTGTTTATATATTTTACGTACTTTGTAAAAAAAGGATTAATAGATTATGATATAAAAACAATAAAAACAATATTTTTCAATGGAATGAATGTTGCTGCACTAAATTCAGAATATAGTCCAAATGCAGAAAAAGAAATAGAAGATATAATAATAGGAGAGAAAACTCCAGAAATAGAAGAGGTTTTAGCACATTTTTATATGTTGAACACAACATTAAAAGATAAAATGTATATAGAAAAGGCAGAAGAAATATTTAAATGTATACCAATGAAAATGGAAATGTTCTACGAACGATTTGATAAAGAATGTATGAATATACCAATTTTTAAATACTATGATGCATATCAAATGTTTCAAAGGCTTTCTTGTGCAAGCAATGAGGATATAGTAACAATAAAAGAAAAAATGTTAACAAGAGCAGAAAAATATCCGAAAGAAATAGAACCAGAAATGAAGCAAATGAAGAGATTAAAACAAGTTATAGAAGATTATATAAAAGGTAAAGAGATAGGAATAAAAATTGTTATGCTTAAAGAATTTGCAAATGATATAGGAACTATTTTGGAGAAATATAAATAGATTTGTAAGGGCTGATGTCCTGTATATTTCATAATGTAGAGACACAAGATTAAGAATACGACAAAACAATAAAGGAGGTTAAAATGAAAGAGTTAGAATTAAGCTACTATTTTAAAGAAATTAATGAATTTAGATTTAAGGATGTATTTAAAAATTGTAAATATCCATGGGAAGCACTAGCAAATATAAATAAATATATAAGAGAATTTATGAATGACAAGAATATGCAAATTAATAAAGCAGAGGTTGGAGAATTTTGCTCAATAGAAGGACCATATTTTATTGACGAAGGGACAGAAATACATGCAAATGTAACAATACAGGGACCAGTATTGATAGGAAAAAATGTAGAGATTCAATCAGGGGCTCTAATAAGACCAGGTTCAATAATAGGAGATAATTGTTGCGTTGGGCATGCATCGGAAGTAAAGCATTGT
>OHVY01000338.1_pt1 | contig 13930 bp, 13 predicted proteins | sample 1579641 | NCBI WGS metagenome assembly OHVY01 (sample SAMEA3882536, study PRJEB24775) | human gut metagenome | biome: human-associated habitat; feature: intestine environment; material: feces | place: Netherlands | collected 2009/2010
CCGAAAGAGAAAAGGGCTTGGTAATGTAATCATCAGCGCCCCTCTCCAGTCCGTCCACGATGTCCAGATCGGTATCATTGGCAGTCAGCAGAATAACAGGAATCCCGGGGATGGTTTCCTTGACCTCCCGTAGCAATTCAAGCCCACTGCCATCCGGCAGATTGATATCTAACAGGATCAGGGATACACCGCCGCAAAGCAGCTGCTCCTTCGCCGTTTTCAGGTCTTTGCAGGAAATGATTTTCCGATCATCTACTTTCAGTGCTTTGCATAAACCTTGATTCAAACCAATATCATCTTCAACAATCAATAATTGCTCCATATATCTCACTCCTTCGTTACTCAAAGGTATTCGGCAAAGTTAATAACAAGACAAAAAAATAACCGCTCCAGCGTGAAGTGAACGGTTATTTTCAATCAATTAAGTATGTGGACTAACCGTCTATCGGCAGCACACTTTTTCTATAATCATATTAGCACGCATATGTGACAATGTCAAAAAATTTCTTCATTCTCTTGGTTATTAATCTCCTTGATCAGCTGTACTGCCTTCTCTGCATCATCGGTTTTCACGAATATATCCACACCATATATTCCAAATCCAGGTGCTCCATGCATTGCAACATTCGCACCTGCTTCCTGGGAAAAAGCTTTCATTTCACTTTGCTTTAACATTTCTACGAGCTGTTCTGTCTCTACTATATTCTGTGCATTATAAATCTTTGTCCATTCTGTCTTAGATTGGGAAGTTTCTTTTCTCTCCTTTTTTCTTTTCTACTTATTACATACGTTTTCTGTACGTGAAACGCAAAATAATAAGTAGAAAATCATAAAAAGACCTTCTATATTATTATAGGTAAGTTCTCGCCATCATCCCTTGCCTTTTTCTCGATGTTCCTTTAGTTTAAGAAACGATTCGTCACTGATACAGTGTTCAATACGGCAGGCCTCCGTTTCCGCTATATTAGGTCTTACTCCCGCAGATATAAGCTGCTCCTTAAAAAATTTATGTCGTTCATAAATTTTTTCCGCAACCTTTCGCCCTTCCTCTGTTAAAGAAATGAAGTGCTTATCGTCCTTTGTAAGAAAACCGCCATCACATAAGACATTAACTGCATGGCATACGCTTGGCTTTGATACTCCCATGTGTCGAGCGATGTCTACCGAGCGGACACTTCCAAATTTTTTATAGAGAACCAAAATTGCTTCTAAATAATCTTCTCGAGATGCATAAAGGTTCATAAGTTCTCCTTTACTGAACCAGTTTCCAGCCGATGGCCTCCTGTCTGGCCGATACAAAGTCGGCATATAGGCCCTTCTGCCGGATCAGCTCTGCATGAGTGCCGCGCTGGACAATGTGAGCGTTGTCCAGCACAATGATCTGGTCGGCGTTCCGAACAGTTTTCAGCCGGTGGGCAATCATGATGATGGTCTTGTCGTGGGTCAACGCCTCAATAGCCCGCTGCAATTCATCCTCGTTCTCCGGGTCAACACTGCTTGTTGCCTCGTCCAAAATGATGATGGGTGCATTTTTCAGCATGGCGCGGGCGATGGAAATACGCTGTTTCTCGCCGCCGGACAAAGTGCCGCCGCCCTCGCCAATCACAGTATCATAGCCCTCCGGCAGAGCGGCGATGAAATCGTGACAGCTCGCTTTTTTTGCCGCTGCTTCGATTTCTGCGTCTGTGGCCTCCGGTTTTCCGATACGAATGTTTTCCCGGATAGACAGGTGGAACAGGAAGTTATCCTGTGATACATATGAGACAAGCTCCATTATCTGAGGAAGAGGAATGTTCCGCACGTCCACGCCGCCAATACGGACGCAGCCGCTCTCCGCCTCCCAGAAGGAGGCGATGAGCTTGGCAATGGTGGATTTGCCGCTGCCGGATGGGCCGATAATGGCCACCACCTCTCCCTTTTCCACGGAGAGGCTGATGTCCTTCAGCACGTGCAGCGTCTCGTCATTAAAGCTCTTCTTCACGTGGTTCATCTGCAATAATTTCATGGCGCCCCTCCTTACTGGTAGTAGCTCATGCGCTTCTCTACCCGGCCCATGACGAAGTCCACGACCGCGTTGAACACAAAGTAGAATACGCCTGCCACCAAAAACGGTACAAAGCTGGTTTCGGAGTTCGCGATCTGCTTACCGATGGTAAACATCTCCTGATAGGAAACGGTAAAGGCCATAGACGTATCCTTGACCAGGGTCACCACCTCGTTGGTGATACTGGGCATGATACGCTTGAAAACCTGCGGCAGAATGACGTGAATAAACGTCTGGACCTTTGTGTATCCCAGCACCTCCGCAGCTTCATACTGCCCAACTGGCATAGACTCGATACCACCGCGATAGATCTCCGCAAAATACGCCGCATAATTGATGGCGAACGCGATCACCACCGGGATCAGTTTATTGCGGGACACGGGCAGTTCAAAGAGGTAATACGGTCCGTAGGTCACCGCCAGCAGCTGCAGCATCAGCGGGGTTCCTCGGAGAATGGAGATAAAAAAGCGGGTAATGCCGGAGATGATCTTGCTCTTGCTCATGCGCAGCAGGGCAACGATCATGCCCAGAGGGAGAGAAAACAGCAGCGTCAGAGAGAAAATGGCGCAGGTTTTGGAAAGTCCCTCGCCCATCTTCACGATCATTGTCAGTAAGGTCATATCGTATCCTCAATTCACGCACACACGCTCCCGGAGGCGAAGCCGCCTCCGGGAGCCGGTATGTTTTTCAGTCAGTCGTCCCGCGGGATCAGCCCAGCAGCGTCAGGTTGTTCTGAATGTCGGGGTACTTGGCAGCGATCTCGGCATAGGTGCCGTTCTCGACCAACTGCGCCACGGCGCCCTCGATGGTCTTGCACAGCTCTGCGTCATCGGCGCGGAAGGCGATGCCGTACTGCTCAGCGCCCAGGCCCTCATCCAGGACCGTGAAGCCGGCGTTCTCGGCGGCATAGGAAACGGCCACGGGCTTATCCACGATCACGGCGTCCACGGCGGCGCCGCCCAGCTCAGTGAAGCACTTGAGGAAGCTGTCACAGGTCATCAGATCGCCAAAGGTCGCCGCCAGATCGGCCAAATCGCCGCCCTCGGACAGCAGCGCCTCGCCGGAGGTACCCAGCTGGACCGCCACGACCTTACCGGCCAGATCAGCAGAGGACTTGATGTCACTGCCCTCCTTGACCATGATCACCTGCGTGTTGTCATAGTAAGGCGTGGAGAGCACATAGCCGGCCTCCTTCATGGAGTCGAGGATCGTCATGCCGGACCAAACGCAGTCGCACTCCTTGGCGTCCAGCTGCACCAGTTTCTGATCCCAGTTCACAGGGAAGATCTGCAGCTCCCATCCCAGCAGGTCGCAGGCGGCCTTGCAGACCTCCACGTCAAAGCCGGTGTAGTTGCCGTCCGCATCCAGATAGCTGAAGGGGGGATATTCCGCGTCGATACCCATGATGAAGGTCTTTGCGGAAGTGGAATTGGCATCATCCTTGGATTTGTCATCCTGTGCGGTCTGACCGCAGGCCACCAGCGACAGTGCCATCACCATGGCCAAAATCAATGCGATGATCTTTTTCATTGTCTTTCTCCTTTTCTTGCCGGGATACCGGTCTTTGTCCTTGTTTTCCGCCGGTCTGCCGGCGCTCTGTTTACTACGCTACCAATTTACCACTTTACCGAACTAATGTAAATAGTCTTGTGTTCCAAATTATTCTGTTTTTTCTTGTCTGATTTGTACAAAACATGAAAAAGGCCGCAGCGTAAAGCGCTGCGGCCCCCTTATAACCGTGCGAGTATGCCTATAAGCCGGGTTCTGTTTTGATAGTCATCTATCTACGCGTGCCGTCGCCGGTACGCTCAAGCCACCTCGGGAGCAGCCGGGCCGGCCTATGCTCCCATACCGGTGTTGCTCCGGATAGAGTTTACAGCGACGGTCGCTTTCACACGCCGTCGGGTGAGCTCTTACCTCGCCTTTCCACCCTTACCTCATCGGCGCAAAGCCGACGGGCGGTATATCTCTGTTGCACTTTTCCTGAAGTCGCCTTCGGCGGGCGTTACCCGCTATCCTTGCCCTGTGGAGCCCGGACTTTCCTCATGGACGGGCTTTCGCCCTGTCCCCGCGACTATCCAGCGTACTCGCAGGATCAATTCTACCCAAACGGCGGCGGAAAGTCAACGAAAATTTACCGAACGCGGGGGATCAGCAGCATTTTATCCGGTGCCGTTCCCTCCTCCAACTGGTTCACCGCGCGAATCAGCTCCTCGTCGGTGCGGTACTGCTTTGCCGCATCCCACAGGGTCTCTCCCGGCGCCAGACGGCGCATGACCAGAGATGGCCGGCGGGCATTTTCCTGCTCAGGCAGACACTGCACCGCACTGACGGTCGACAGCGTTTCACGGGGCGCGGCGGCGGGCGATACCGCCACCGCCTGCCGCAGATCACAACCGCTGCCAGTGAAGGCTACCTCCGGTGCGCCGCACAGGGTACAGACCTCTCCCTCTCCCAGCGGCAGCTGCGCCATTTTTTCGGTGACGGCCGGGGCCTCCTCCTCGTCCAGATACAGCAGACGCATACGCACGTCGGCGCAGGGCGTACCGTCTTCTCCGGCGGAGGGCGCGCAGGCGGTATCCGTAACGAACACGAAGGGCCGCTGACGGCCGAAATCCAGATGCTGGACCGCCTCCTGCCGCACGGGGCGCTCCGGCGCCAGGGGCAGGGACCGTTCTGTCGTTTCCAGCTTGGTGCCGCAGTGGGTGCTGTACAGATCCGTAACGCAGGATACCGTCTCCTTACGCGTGATACGCAGCAGCAGCCGAAGCTCCGCCGAGACGGAGAATCCGCTGCTCTCCTCGGTCCGCAGTAGACGCGCCTCGCCGCAGATCAGCTGCACCCGGGCGGCAACATCCCCCTCCTCACCGCCGGCCGGGCTGTCCACGATCTGGGAGAAGGGCACAGCGGCGGTGTATGTATGCAGCTTCTGCTGCTGGCAGCGATACAGGGCACAGAGGGTCAGTTCGCCCTTTACCAGCAGCTTGGCGCCCACCAGCTGGCAGGAGGCGACCTGGGGGTACAGGCGGCAGAGGAGCAGGTCCTCCGGTGCCGGCTGTCCGGCCGGCACCGTGACCTCACCGGCGACGGCACACTCACGCTCCGCCATGGCGGCGGTCATGTACAGCTCATGCTCCCGGCGGCGCAGCCGCAGGGCGGGGTCCTCCTCCACGCCGCAGCACAGCTGTACGGTGGTGCAGGTATAGCCGCAGACCGTCCACTCCGGCATCAGACGCAGGGACAAACGGCGGGGCGTCAGTGCCTGGGCCTCGCACAGCAGCAGCCTTCCGGCGGCCCACAGCACCTGGCAGGCCGCCAGGGGACGGTTCTCCGCCGTGCAGACAAAGGGCACCGCCTGGGTCAGACTCCGCAGTCCCACGCTCTCCTCTGAGGTGTACAGCACCGTGACCCGAACAGTGCCCTTCAGCTCCAGATTGCCGCTGCGGGCGGTGATGGACCGCAGACACAGTGTGCCCGAGGCCTCCACCACACGCCCCATGTCCGGGCAGTAATCTGGGATGGCTGCCTCCAGCGTTTCCTCGTGGGTCAGCGTCAGCCGGGGCACCTCATCCCAGCAGGTGATATCCTTCCATTGCAAGCCACATTCCATCGTTCCAGCCCTCACATTCCTATGGTTTGTGACCATTCTATGTGTGAACTCCGACGGTTATGCCGCCACGCCGAACAGTCGGCGCAGCAGTCCTCGCATCCCACGGGGCGCCCGCCAGACGATGATCCTCATGCCTTCACCTCCTGTCCCTCAAGCACGCGATTCCGCAGGCGATCAGCAAAAACGACACCAGGAACATTAAGCAGCCCACCGGGAACACCGCCGCGATCAGGATACCCAGTCCCAATCCCAGCGCACAAATGCCCAACCAGCAGCAGCCGCCCCATCTTCGCACCGTATATCCCTCCCCCTGCTCCAGTATATGAAGCGCAAAAAGCGGAGTGCATCGCACTCCGCTTTTTCACTTCTTCTGCCAGGCCCGCAGGTCCTTCAGTTCATCATAGAGCCGCAGGTAGCTCCTGTGGCGGCTGGCGGGGATATCGCCGTCCTGCACCGCCTGCAGCACGCGGCACCCTTTTTCCTTTGTGTGGGTACAGCCGGTAAAGCGGCATTGGTCCACATAGGGCGCAAATTCGGGGAACGTCTCCGGCAGGTGCGCCTTCAGCTCCAGGTCCATTTCCTCTGTATCAAAGGAGGAAAAACCCGGTGTGTCGATCACATAGGTACCGCCGCCCAAAGCAAACAGCTCCACATGGCGCGTGGTGTGGCGGCCGCGGCCAAGGGCCTTACTGACCTCGCCCACCGGCAAATGCAATTCCGGCAGCAGCCGATTCAGCACGCTGGACTTCCCCACGCCGGAGTTCCCGGTAAAGGCATTCAGCTTTCCGGCGATGGCGGCGCGAAGCGTCTCCAGTCCCTCCCCTGTCTCGGCGCTGATACGCAGCACCGGCAGGGCGGAATGACTATAGATGTCATACAGCTCGTCCGCCGTGTTCAGATCGCACTTGTTCAGACACAGCAGCACCTGACAGCCCTTCAGGGTGGCGATGGCGGCAATGCGGTCAATGAGATACGGCTCCGTCACAGGGATGGCGGCGGAGGCCAGGATGACCAGCTGATCGATATTGGCGGCGGCGGGACGGGAAAACACATTGCGGCGCGGCTCCACAGTCTCCACAAAGCCCTCGCCCACGCCCAGGTCACGGACCTGGACCCAGTCGCCCACCAGCGGGCTCATGCCCTCCCGGCGGAACTTTCCGCGGGCGCGGCATTGCAGCGTCTCGGCTCCGGTATTTACATAGTAGAAACCGCTGAGTGCCTTCTCAATGCGCCCCCGGCTCAAAAGCGTATCTCCTGAATGGCGGAGACCTTGGTGGCCCCGGTGTTCATGCTGGTAAAGACGGCACAGACGTTAGAACTGGTCCCAGTCTTGCCGGTGAAGGTATATGTCACCGTCCCCATGGAGGCGTTGATGTACTGGCTGTCCAGAGTCACGCTGTCCTGCTCGAACTCCACCTTGATCATACCCTCCATATCGCTGGGCATGGTAAACTCCACCACCCGGGCCGCTGTGGCGTCGTCGCTGTTCTTCTGTCCGCTGACAGTGAAGATGATCTTTGTACCGCCGGAAACCTCGCTGGTGGGCTTGATGCTCTGCTCGATCACCTGGCCCTGGGGTGCAAAGCTGAATGCGTCATAGGTGATCTCGCCCACGGTAAGGCCCAGGTCCTGGGCATTCTGCACTGCGTTGGCGATATCCTGACCGGTGAAGGTAGGCACCGTCACCGTTTCCGGTCCGGTGCTGACCCGCAGGATCACCGTCTGTCCGGCCACCAGCGGCTCGTCGGCGGCAGGGACTGTCTCGATCACGGCGTCCGCGCCGTATTTGTCGGAGGACACGGTTTCCGTGGTGATCTTCAGATCCAGACCCATATCGGTCAGAAGCACGCGCGCCTGCCGGTACTCCATGCCCACCAGGTCCTTCATCGGCACCTTCTCCGGCTCGGCGGCCACATAGACCTGAATGACCAGATTGCTCTTTCGGGTGCGGCCGGCGGCGGGATCCTGCTCGACGATCTGCCCCGGCTGGTATTCCTCTGTGGTGCGGGTACCCTGCACCTCGATCAGGAAGATATCCTTTACGCCCTCCATCTCCTGGGCCTCCTCCACAGTCTTGCCGCGGATATCGGGCACGGGGTAGCTCTTGTTGCTGCCGGCAGGACCGAAATCACCCAGTATCAGCTTGAACAGCAGCACAACCAGCAGCACCGCCGCGGCAAAGATCCCGGCGATGATGGCAATAGACTTCTTATCCCGGCGGGGCGGCTCCTCTTCCGCCTCGCGCTCCCGGCGCAGCTCGCCGGTGTGCTTTTTTACGGCGGAGGCCACCTGGGCTGTGGGCAGGGGCATAGTGGGCTCGGTATCCGCGGCAGGGGCAGTCAGCTCCTGCCGGATATAGTCCATATCCACAGAGGGGTCCCGGCGGAACTTCTCCAGATCCTCGATCATGGCGTCCGCCGAGGCGTAGCGCTTGTTGGGGTCGCTGTTCATAGCCTTCATGCAGATCAGCTCCAGCGGCTCGGGGATACTGGGATCGATATCCCGGGGCGCCAGAGGCACGGAGCTCAGGTGCTGGATGGCCACGGATACGGCGCTGTCGCCCTCAAAGGGCAGGCGTCCGGTGAGCATCTCATACAGCACAACACCGGCTGAATAGATATCCGAGCGCGCGTCGATACGGTCGCCCCGGGCCTGCTCCGGCGAGATGTAGTGCACGGAGCCAAGCGCCTCCTGGGTCAGTGTCTGCCCCTGGTTGGCAAGGCAGGCAATGCCAAAATCAGCCACCTTTACGCTGCCGTCCCGCAGGACCATGATGTTCTGGGGCTTGATGTCCCGGTGGATGATCCCCCGGCTGTGGGCGTGGCCCAGGGCCCGGACGATCTGGGTGATGAAGTAGAGGGACTCCCGCCAGTTCAGGCGGCCACGGCGCTCCATATACTGTTTCAGCGTGATGCCGTCGATCAGCTCCATGACGATGTATTCCCGGTCCGGATTGGTGGACACGTCATACACCGACACGATGTTGGCGTGGCTCAGCTGCGCTACCGCCTGGGACTCATCGTGGAACCGGCGGCGGAAATCCGCGTTGTCCGCCAGGTCGCTTTTCAGTATCTTGATGGCCACAAGGCGATTCAGCCGGTGGCACCGGGCCTTATAGACATTGGCCATACCGCCGGAGCCGATCAGTTCCAGTATTTCATAGCGATCGTCCAGCATTTTTCCGATATACTGATCCATGTGGTCATCTCCCTTCCTCGTTCAGCAGCAGCACTGCCGTGATGTTGTCCGGTGCGCCCCGCTGAAGCGATATTTGCAGCAAATGGTCAAGACATTCATTTACGTCCCCGTCGTGGAGGACCTCAAACAGCATCTCCTGATCCGAGACGGTGTTCACCAGTCCGTCGGAACAGAGCAGCAGGAACTCGTCCTTGTGCCAGGGCAGCTCAAAGGTATCCGCCTTGGCGTGGATGTCCGGGCCCAGCGCCCGGGTGATGAGATTGCGATTGGGGTGTGTTCTGGCCTCCAGCGGCGTCAGATCGCCCTTGGCCACCATATTCTCCACCACCGAGTGGTCGCGGGATATCTGGAAAATTCCCTCCGGCGTGATGTGATAGGCACGGCTGTCGCCGATGTTACCGATAATCGCCATGTCGGACCGGGCCACGGCGCACACCAGCGTGGTACCCATGTGCTGGTACTCCGCGTTCCGCGCCGCCTCCTGCCGGATGGCGTCATTGGCGCAGGCGATAGCGCTGAGCATTGCCTGCCGCAGCTGCGGGATGTCCATATCGTCCCGCAGGCTGTCGCGCAGCTCCTTTTCGAACCGGGCTACGGCGATGGCGCTGGCCACCTGTCCGCCGTTGGTGCCGCCCATACCGTCGCACACCACGGCCGCGTGGAATGCGCCGGCCTCGAACACGGCGTAGGCGTCCTGATTCTCGCTCCGCACCAACCCGGTATTGGTGATCCCCCACATTTTCATAGTCGCTCACATCCTTTATTCCGTAAAGAGTCCATGTCTCACAGTTGGCCGCGTTCCTGCATTTCCTTCCGCCGCAGCTGGCCGCAGGAGGCGTCGATATCGCCGCCCAGGCTTCTGCGGACCGTGGCGGTAACACCCAAACTCTCCAGCTTCTGCTGGAAAGCGCCGATGCGTCTGCTGGGCTTATACGGGCTCTCCACCACGTCGTTCAGGGGTATCAGGTTCACGTGGCCCGGCATACCCTTCAGCTTTTTCGCGATCAGCTCCGCCTGCCAGTCGTGGTCGTTGACGCCGTCGATCATGGCATACTCAAAGCTGATGCGCCGCCCGGTCTTTTGGAAGTATCTGTGGCAGGCGGCAAACAGCGTCTCTACATCATACGCCCGGTTCACCGGCATAATGCGGCTTCGGGTCTCGCTGTCCGGTGCGTGAAGGGAGACAGACAGCGTTAATTGAAGCTGCCGCTCCGCCAGCGCGTCGATCCCCGGCACTACGCCGCAGGTGGACAGGCTGATATGCCGCATACCGATGTTCATCCCATGAGGGCTGTTGACCAGCTCCAAAAAGCGCAGCACATTGTCCATGTTGTCCAACGGCTCGCCGATACCCATGAGCACGATGTTGGAGACAGGCAGGCCGCTGTCCAGCTGGGCAAACAACACCTGGTCCAGCAGCTCAGATGGCCGCAGGTCCCGGACCTTGCCGGCGATGGTGCTGGCGCAAAAGGCGCAGCCCATACGGCAGCCCACCTGAGAGGAGATACACACGGTGTTGCCGTGGTGGTACTGCATGAGGACTGTCTCGATGCAGTTGCCGTCGGCCAGCTCCCACAAATATTTAACGGTCCCGTCCAGCTTCGAGGTCTGCTTCCGGGCCACGGTCGGCGCTGTAATGAAGCACGTCTCGGCCAACCGGGCACGCAGAGGCTTGGACAAGTCGGTCATCTCGTCAAAGGAGCGCACGCCCCGGTGCAGCCAGGTGAATACCTGCTTTGCACGGAAAGCCGGCTGTCCCATATTCTTAAAAAAGTCGGCCAGCTGGCGCTCGGTCATGGATTTGATGTCGGTCATGCGGTTCGCTCCTTGACGTTATCCCCTGCGGCGCATACGGCAGATGTAAAATCCATCGGTGCCGGTCCGCTGGGGCCACAGTGTCACATCACCGGGACAGCTTCCGATACCGGGCAGGGTAAATTCCTCTTTCGCAAAGTCCGAGTGTACGTCCAAAAAGGCCGACACCACGCCGCCGTTTTCCTCCGGCAGGACGGTGCAGGTGGCATACACCAGCACGCCGCCGGGACGGACGTAGGCGGACACGTTGTTCAATATCGACAGCTGGACGGCGGGCAGCTGTGCCAGCTGCGCCGGATCCTTCCAGCGGATATCCGGTTTCTTCCGGATAATGCCCAGGCCGGAGCACGGCACATCGGCCAGAACCACATCGGCCTGCTCCACCCAGCCGGCGTGACGCTCCCGCCCATCGGCCAGCGCTGTGCGGATGATAGTGATCCCCAGCCGTGCCGCACCGTTTTCGATGAGCTTCAGCTTGTGGGGGTGAATGTCACAGGAGAGGATATCGCCCCGGTTCTCCATCTGCATGGCCATGGCGAAGGATTTGCCGCCAGGGGCGGCGCACACATCCAGCACCCGGTCGCCGGGCTTCGGTCCGGCGGCAATGGCCGCCAAACGCGCCGCGGCATCCTGCACCGTGCAGCGTCCCGACGCAAAGGCGGACAGACGCTCCAAATCACCGGTACCGGTGACTTCAAAGCAGCCCTCCAGCCAGGGATGGGGCGTCAGACGAACACCGTCCGATCGCAGCTCATTTTCCAATTCCGCCGGCGTGGTCTTCAGCGGATTGGCCTGTATCACCGTGGGAACAGGCTCGTTATCCAACCGCAGGAACGCCTCGGCCTCCTGCTCGCCGACCAAAGCCGTCAAGCGCTCCACCAACCACCTGGGATGGCTGTACTGCACCGCTGCTTTGGAAATAAAACTATTCTGCGGCAATGGCGGTAAAGTGTTTTTGCTTGACGCACATTTCCGCAGCACCGCATTGATCATGCCCGCGGCACGGGTCTTGCCCCGGCGTTTTGTCAGCTCTACTGTCTCGTGAACAGCAGCCCGGTCGGGCACCTTGTCCATGAACAGTATCTGATATATACCCAAACGCAGCAGGCAGGCCACCACCGGTTCCAGCCGGGCGGCCTTCTGCGTACACCAATGGTCGATATAGTAGTCCAGCAGTGTCCGGTTCTGCACCACGCCGTAGGTCAAACGGGTACACAGCGCCGTGTCCCGGGCCTCCAGCCCGGACTGGGCCGCGATACGCTTCAGGCTGCCGTCAGACCACGCGCCCCGGCGCTCCATCTGCAGCAGCGCCTCCAGCGCCGCGTCCCGCGCGTCACGGGGCGTCACAGGCCCAGCGGGACCGGATGGCCCCGCAGATAATCCGCCGCTGCCATGCGCTTGCCGCCGTCGGGCTGCAGCTCCGTGATGAGAATGCTTTTGCCGTCGCCGCAGGCGGCTTCGATGCCCTTTTTGCGCGCGCACAGCATGCCAGGCACGTCCTTCGTTTCGCCGAGCGGCACGGCACGGAAAATTTTCGTGTTCGCGCCGAGAATGCTCGCCGCGGCGCAGGGCCACGGGATCAGCGCGCGGATCTGGTCGATGATCTGCGTGCTGCTTCTCGTCCAATCGATGGGAGAAAGCTCGCGCGAGAGCATGGGCGCATACGTCGCCTGCGACTCGTCCTGCGGCACGCGCTGGGCCGTGCCGTTTTGAATCTCAACGATGGCCTCAGCGATCGCATCCGCGCCGAGCACAGCGAGCTCTTTGAACAGGTCCTCCGCCGTCTCGTCGGGGCGGATGGCCTGCTTTTTGACTAAGATCATATCGCCCGCGTCGCACTCTTTCGCCATGTGCATCACGGTCACGCCGGTCTCCTTTTCGCCGTCTAAGATGGCGCGGTTAATCGGCGCTGCGCCGCGGTACTTCGGCAGAATGGACGCGTGTGCGTTGATGCAGCCATGCACCGGCACGGCGAGCATTTCCTCCGGTAGGATGCGACCATAGGCCGCGACGACCGTGAGCTCGGGCGCGAGGGTCTTGAAATCCTCAAGCGCCGTGCCGTCGCGCATCGTCACCGGCTGAAAAACGGGGATATTCTGCGACAAAGCATATTCCTTTACAGGGCTTGGCGTGACTTTGTTTCGGTTGCGCGGCTTGTCCGGCGTGCCCATGAAGACGATCCTCATTCCTCGTCCAGCTCCTTTTCCTGCTCGCGGATATACTGCTCCAGCTCCTCGTCGGTGAGGACTTTGCAGTGCTCGGTGTAGAGGTGGCCGTCGAGATGCTCGATCTCGTGGCAGAAGCAACGCGCGGTCAGCTCTTCGTCCTCAACTTCAAACTCCGTGCCGTAACGGTCCTGCGCGCGCACGCGCACGACCATCGGGCGCGTGACGATGCCGTACTTGCCCGGCACGCTCAGGCAGCCCTCGAGGCCCGTCTGCTCGCCCTCGGTCTTGATGATCTCGGGGTTGATGAGCTCGATGATCTCGCCCTGCTCATCCTCCACGATGCAGACGCGGCGCAGGATGCCGACCTGCGTGGCGGCGAGGCCGACGCCACCGGCCTCCTCCAGTGTGTCCGCCATGTCGTCGAGCAGCTCATGCAGCCGGTCGTTGAATTCCGTCACGGGGCGGCAGACCTTTGCAAGGCAGGGGTCGCCCACTTCGTGGATCTTGCGAATAGCCATAATTTCATCCTCTTTTCTCTATTGTAAAGCATTGCAGTCGGCAAAAATGTCGAGACCGCGGTTTTCTTTTCTTGCGTAAAATGCCAGCAGATATTCGCTGACGGTGCGCCGCAGCACGCTGCCGCCCTTGCCGCACAGGTAGACGCAATAGCGATAGCGGTTGTTGACCTTCACGACCGGCGCGCCCGCGGGGCCGAGCACTTCGACATCGAGCCCGCTCAGCGGCGGCTGGGAAGAGGCGTAGCGCAGTGCGTCGCACAGTGCGCGGGCAGCGGCGATGACGCGCAGCTCATCAAGGCCTGAGACCGTCAGCGTAAACAGATCGGCAAACGGCGGATAGCGCCGCAGCGAGCGCATGCGCAGCTCGTTTTGGTAAAACGTCTCGTAATCCTGTTTTGCCGCGGCCTGAATGACCTCGTTTTCGGGATGGTAGGTCTGGATGACCGCGCGGCCCGGGTGCTCGCCGCGTCCGGCCCTGCCGACGACCTGCGCCAGCAGGCTGTACGTCCGCTCGGCGGCGTGGTAGTTCTGCGCGTAGAGCGAAAGGTCCGCGTCCAGCACACCCACGAGCGTCACG